>Ga0308158_10001063_pt1 | contig 32240 bp, 29 predicted proteins | sample PhyBR2_FD_201038 | JGI IMG/M metagenome (GOLD analysis project Ga0308158, IMG submission 201038) | Phyllosphere microbial communities from UC Gill Tract Community Farm, Albany, California, United States - DLSLB.R2 | ecosystem: Host-associated > Plants > Phyllosphere > Unclassified | place: USA... | reverse complement strand
CACGTTGTTCCTGAAGCGCATGATCGAGGCGCTGTCCGCGCGCTTGCCGGGGAGTGCGGGTTATTGGGTTCCGCCTTTGGTTTCGGTCGTCGCCTCGTTGAGTCTGCTCAGCAGCATTCATTGGTTGGCTGGTACGCCGGAGATTCTGCGCACGATCGTGGTGCCGATGTCGGTCACCGCGATCTATGCGACCACCTACAACCTGGCACTGCGCCGAAGCGCAGCACGGTAGTGCCGAGCCACGCTCGGCAGAGGCTTCACCGACGGAGCCTGAGTAGCTCAGGGCTTCGCCCCACATTCAAGGCTGGCGGCTGGACGGGGAATGGATGCGTCTGGGGTTTCTTCCCTTGCAGAGCCAAAGCGAAGCGTCAGGGCCAAAGCCAAAGCCAAAGCCAAAGCCAAAGCACCCCTCCCAACCCTCCCCTTGCCTGCGGCAAAGGGAGGGCTCATTCGCGCGCTTCAGCAGGGTAGTGCCGAGCCATGCTCGGCAGGGGCTTCACCGATAGAGCTTGGGTAAAGCAGGGCTTCGCTCCTACATTAAGGGCTGGCGGATGGACGGGGGAATGGATGCATCTGGGGTTTCTTCCCTTGCAAAGCCAAAGCGAAGCGTCAGAGCCAAAGCCAAAGCCAAAGCACCCCTCCCAACCCTCCCCTTGCCTACGGCAAAGGGAGGGCTTATCCCGCGCGCTTTGAGATTCTCTTGGCCTTGTTGGATCGGGACGGTTCATGCCGTTCGCTTGCGTTGTCATCGGCGCCGACGATCTAATGCATCGACCACAGCGGTGGTGTTACCGAGAAAGGGAGCAAGGACGATGCCCGCACACTCAACCACATGCCTTGCTTTCCGGAAGACCGCACACGTCAGCCTCTGCGCCATTGCGCTGTTGATCGCTGCCTGCGCCGCGCCACGCAATGGCGAAGTGCCACCGGATAACCCGGAGGTCGCCAGAGCCGCGGCCGCGCTGCGCAAACTCAATCCCGCTGCGGTGCAGGCCTACGCGGTCAGGGTGCGGCTGGCCAATGTCCCGGGTCCGTTTGAAACCGTGCAGGGCACCGCGCAGTACGATGTTCAAAATCCGGGCCGCTGCGGCAGGGGCGACGCGTTTGCAGGTGCCATGCCGCGCATCTCCAGCAACGAACCCTTCGACCTGGTCAAGGTGGCGGAACGGGAATACCTCGGGACGATCCATCTGGATCGGATCATCGATGAGGCGTACTACGGGCGGGAGGTCTGCCATTGGGCGTTGGCCGAAGTCCGCGTTGCCCTGGCAGGCAAGCTGCGCCCGGAAAGCACCCGGTTTGTCGCTGGCATGGATGCGGCATCGATCCAGCAGCAGAGCGTGGCCACGCGCTATTTCTGGGGCGGCTACTACCCACGCGCGAAGATGGATGCATTCAAGGACCTGGGCGACGCCGACCTTGAGGATGTCCCGCCGGAAAAGCGAAGTGAATTCTTCAGCATTAGCCTGAGTGCCGCGCCGATTTCCAGATGATGGCCAGTACGCCGATCCGCTGTCGCTGATCGATGTGGCTCAACGCTTGCCACGTACCGCAGGTGCCGGGCGCTTGGCCTGCCTGCCAGGTTTGGACGGCAACGCGGCTTGCATCAGCTTGCGGAAATTGGGGCACTGCAGGTGATCCGGTTGCGTGCAGCGGGCGGTATGGCGCAGCCCATCGCGCAGCAGCTGCAGGCGCAGGATGTGACGGTCCAACGCGCTGGCCTTGTTCAGCAGGGACGGGCGATCCATGCTGAAGTTGCCGTCCGCGTCGAACATCGCCGCTATTTCTTCCAGCGCGAAACCCGCCGTTCGGCCCAGCGTAACCAGCGCCAATGTCTGCATCACGGTTGGCGCATAGACGCGACGCAGGCCTTTGCGACCCAGGGGCCGGATCAGCCCACGCTGCTCGTAGTAGCGCAGGGTCGAAGCCGGCAGGCCGGAGCGCTGGCTGACCTCGCTGATATCCAGTTCCAACATGCTTGACCTCAAGTGGACTTCAACTTGCATCCTGACCCTAACAGAACGGGCGGAGCGGGTCATGGGCAGCTGGGAGCTGATGATTGATGTACTGGTGGCAGGAGTGCTGGCGACGGCCCTGATGGACGCCTGGAGTGCGCTGCTGCGCAGGATCGGCGTGGCGACGCTGGACTACGCCTTGGTCGGGCGCTGGCTCGGCCACATGTTGCATGGGCAATGGCGCCACGCGGCGATAGCACGCGCTGCGCCGGTAAGGAACGAACGCTTGACCGGCTGGGTTGCGCACTACCTGCTGGGCATTGGCTATGTCGCCGGGCTGGTGGCGCTGACGGGGCCAGAGTGGTTGCTGCATCCCAGCTTGGCGGCGGCGCTGGCATTTGGTTTGCTGAGCATGGTGGTGCCTTGGTGCGTCCTGCAACCGGCGTTGGGGGCAGGGTTCTTCGCCTCGCGGACTCCACGGCCGTGGCATGCGCGCGTGCAGACGGTAGCGACCCACTCGGTTTTTGGAATGGGTATGTATCTGGGTGCCTGCTGCTGGCAGTCGCTGTCTGCGTGGGCTGGATGAATGCCCTGTGCGTCCTCAGTGCGTCGCAGCTCCTGCTCAGCTTTGTAACGGCCTCGTACGGGAACGCCACATCAACGTAACGCCGGACGGCGCATTGTTCGCCGGCGATATGCCAATCCGCAGTTTGGAGGTTGCGATGATCAGCAAACACAATCCACAGCACAGCCATGAAGGCGGTCCGCCGCGCTCCCGGCAGTCGAACGCCGAGCAGGCGCGCAGCAGCAGCCCGGCGCGGCAGGCCGCGCGTGGCGAACCCAGCCATCAGAAAGACATGCACGATCAACGCATGTCAGACCAACATACGGCCGAACGGCGGAATCACGGCAGGAAGCATTGATCCAGTGCTGCGTTGGCTGCTGCGGTGCATGGCCTCGCGCACCTTCATCGTGAACGCCCGTGGCAGTGTGCGAACAGCCCTGGAGGCAACCCGCACAGAATAAGGTTGCGGGTCCTCAAGGACGGCAGCTTGTCAGGTGGTCCGTGCTACCCGGCACCCGCAACGCTGCGTGCAGCGCTGCGGGTGTTGGTTTGCATGGAACGCGCTAGTTGCTGGGTTCACCGATGATCAGGCCGCTGTCGTCGACGCTGATCACGCCGTCGACTGCGCGTGCGGCGGTCACCATGCGATCCGCTTCGGCCTGGCTGCCAACCTGGCCACTCAGCGATACCATGCCACCGCGTGTTTCCACGTGGATTTCGCTGCCCGGCACATCGCGGGCACCCATCAGCCTGGCTTTCACTTCGCGGCTTATCCAGGCATCGCTGCCGGGTTGATCGCTGGTGCGCTCGACGCGCCCGGCTTCGGGAGGAGGTTCCTGGCCCAGGTAGGCGGCGGTTGCAACCGGTGTACAGGTGGGGATGGCGACGGCAATCAACAACACACTCCGCAGGTGCAGGTGTTTCATCACGATGCTCCTTTGGTGGGGGAACAGGCCATTCATACGCTGGCCCAGGCAGATGGTGACAACGCCGGGGTTAGCGCACCGCAGCGTTGTTGTTAGCGGATTGCGAACGCCGGCTATTCAAGCTGTTCGCTGCCAGCTGAAGAGATGGTCGTGTCGACATCGCGATGGCGTTCTGCACACAGCGCTTACGTCGCGACGCCTAGCGTTTGATGCTCTTCCATGTCGGAGACGCTGTGATGACCCAAGGTGACAAAAGCGCCTATACAGACAAGCAGAAGCGACAGGCCGCGCACATCGCGCAGAGCGAGCGCAAGGAAGGACGTTCAAAGGAGGATGCCGAGCGCATCGCCTGGGCGACGGTGAACAAGCAGGACGGTGGCGGGAAAAAATCAGGTGCCGGCCGTGCGTCACACAAGCACTAGCGGGTTTGTGCGCAGGGCAGGCGACGAAACCGGCGGCAATGCCGGTCTCGCCGCGCAGCCTTGTGCAGCAAGCGCTTTCAGCTGAAGGTCTTGCGGTCCTTCGCGGCGCTCATGCGGTGACTGCCCGCTATCGCGGTGCCGCGTATCTTGATGTCCTGCATGAACACCCATTCGCTGCTGATACGCGCTGGCGTGATATCGATCATCGCGTAGCCCCGTTGCGAGGTGTCACACCAGCGCAGTTCCGGGTTGCTGGCGATGAAGGCCTTTGCCACGGCGCCCGGTGCGGCGGCCATGCTGCCTTCAATACCGCCGGAGGTGACCGCCTGTACCGCGAACTCGACACCGGCAGGCTCGCCATCCTGCTGCAGTTCATAGGCCCAGGCGTTGTGGCTGTCGCCTGACAGCATGACCAGATTGGCGTCGGCTTGCTGTGCAGCGCGCAGCAATCGTGCCCGCGCGGCAGGATAGCCATCCCAACGGTCCATCCACATCGGCAGGCCCAGCCGCGCCCCGCGCACGTTGTTCCTGAAAGCCTGCACGCTGCGTTCGCTGGCATCGCTGCGCAGCATGCCTAAGGTCTCGGCGGGCATCACGGTCCGGCCCAGGATGGTGCCCATGCCGACCAGCTGCCACGCATTGCCGGCGGCGTTGCTCTTCAGCGATTGGTACAGCCAGTTTTCCTGTTCCAGGCCGAGCATGGTCGCCGCAGGGTCCTGCCACGGACCGTCGCGGAATGCCTCCAGGGCGGCGTCGCTATCCGCCCGGTAGGCAGCGGCGATGTCGGCGGGACGGGTGCGGCCGATCAGGCGCGACTCGGTGCGATACAAGGTGGCCAGATTGCCGATCGGGTAAGCCTTCCACGGCTCATCGGAGACCGGCATCCATTCGCGGTAGGCCTGCATCGCGGCGGCCTTGCGTACACTCCAGTCGCCTTCGGTTGCGCTCTGGTGGTTCTGCGCGCCACCTTCCCAGCTGTCGTTGGCGCTTTCATGGTCGTCCCACAGGGCTACCATCGGCGCGTTCTGGTGCAGGGCCTGCAGGTCGGCGTCGGCACGGTAGCAGGCCAGGCGCAGGCGATAGTCGAGCAGCGAGATCATTTCGTGTTCGTGCGCCGGCATCACTTCGCGCTCGGCGATGCGGTCCTGCGCCTTGTAGGCGGCGATGCCGTATTCGTAGAGATAGTCACCTACATGCAGCCATAGATCCATGTCCTCGCGCTGTGCGGCATGGGCGTAGGCATTGAACCAGCCGGTCGGCAGGTTGGCACAGGAGAACAGGCCCAGCTTGAAGCGGTCCACCTGGCCGATGGGTAGCGTGCGGGTACGGCCGGTGGGAGAGACGCTGCCGTCCGCCGCGATGAAGCGGTAGTAGTACGTCGATCCCGGTTGCAGGCCGGCAAGGGTGAGCTTGGCCGTCCAGTCGCGGTAACTGCCAGTACGCACGCTGGCCCCGGCAACCACGTTGCGGAACGCGGTGTCGGTGGCGATCTCCGCGCGCAGGGTGGTTTCGTCGGTAGCGGCGTCCGGTACATAGCGGGTCCATAGCAGCATGGAGTCCGCACCGGGTTCGCCGCTGGCGACATTGTGGGTGAAGCCTTTGGCGGCCTGCACCTCAGCCGTGAACGCGCGACCGATGGGCAGTAGCAGCGCGCCCAGGCCGAGGCTGGCGCCAATGATCAGACGGCGGCGGTCCAGTTTCATGGTCATCGGAGGCTCTTTGGGTTGCGGGTTTCGGTGGTGGGGCCGGAGGGGTTGCCGGACGAGCCGGGCCTCGGCGCAAGCCCCCCTCCCGCGGAGGCGGGAGGGGGGGAAGAAAGCCAGCGCCGCTCGCCGTTGTTCTGTGGCTTTCGATGCGGCGCCGTTTGCCTCAGAAGCGGCCGCGGATGCCGAAGTTCCACATCGAGCCGTACACCGTGTACATCTGCACGCGGCTGGGGATGTTGGAATAGATCACTTCCGGCTCGTTGAAGATGTTGCGGCCTGCCAGCATCACGTCGATGTTGTCGGTGAGCTTGTAGCTGGCGCTGATGTTCCACAGCTCGCGCGCATCGCGGTAGAGGATGCCGTTGTTGGCGGTGGTCGGCGTGTTGCTCAGGGCGCTGACGCGATGCTCGGACTGGTAGTTGCCGTTGATCTGGAAATCGAAGCGACCATAGTTGTAGCGGATGCCCCAGTTCGCGGCCTGCTTGGGGATGTTCTGGCGCGGGCCGTCCGGATTCACCTGGGTCAGCGAGCCGTACACGCTCAGGCCTTTCCAGGCGCCGGGCAGGAAGGTCATCTGCTGGTTGTACTCCAGCACGACGCCTTCGTTGGTGCTGGTGCCCGGTGCATTCTGCGCGCTGCGGAAGGTGTAGCCGTCGTACTCGTTCGGGTTGAAGCCGACATCCTCCGGATTGACGGTGATGCCGGTGACCTGCATGTCCTGCATGTCCAGCTTGTAGTACGACAGCCCCAGCAGGCCCGACGGTTCCAGGTAGTACTGCAGGCTGGCGTAGTACTTGGTGGAGTGCTCGGGTTTGAGCTGGGCATTGGGCACGGTGACGATCATGGTGTCGTCGTTTACCGACACCACGCCGCCGAGGTTGCCGTAGTCCGGGCGCAGGATGGATTGGCTGAAGGACAGCTGGCCAACCAGCTTGTCGGTGAAGTCGTACTTGACGCCACCGCTGAGGAAGAAGTCGTCGTACTCGCCCTTGCGCGTGGTGTAGCGGCCATTGTTGTACTGGTACATCAGCCCTTCGACGGTATTGACGTCCAGGCCGGCGGCCTTGACCTCGCTGACCGGTCGAACGTCGGCGACGCGGGCAGCGGTACGGGTCTTCTCGTAGCGCAGGCCAAGGTCGAAGCGGGCATCGCCGAGGCGGGTCTCGGCCTCGATATAGGCTGCGTCCACTTCTTCCTGGATGCGCTTGTTGTTGTCCAGCTTGCGCTTGAGGTTGCCCACCACATCGGGCACGAAGTATTCCGGGTGCTGCTGGTAGATGTCGTACATCGCGTAGTTGCTGTCGGCACGCCAGCCCTGCTGGTTCATGTTGCCGGCACCGGTACCGATGATCTGGAAGTCGTAATTTTCCGTCCACGGCACGCTGGCGCCGGGGTCGGTCTGGCTACCATTGGGGCCGACATAGCGGTACTGCTGGTAGGAGCCCTCATTGGTGCGCCAGTCGTTGCGACGCGTGCCCAGGCCGCCCATCAGGGTTACCGGCGTGTCGTTGAAACTAAGGTGGCGCTTGAGGTCGAGATTGACGCCGTATTGGTCGTTGAGCGCGTCGGATTCGGCGGTGCGCACGTTGTAACCGATAGGGGCATCGCGGTTGAAGTTGCTGGGGTCGTTCCACGGACGGCCACCGGTCTGCGCCAGGTTCCACTCATGCGAACTTTCCGAGGGGCGATCCAGGGTGAAGCCTATCCCGGTCAGCCAGCTGTCGGTGCGCTGGAAGAAACCCTTGCTGTTGTCGCGGAAGTTGAACTCCGCGCCGGAATAGCTGCCACGCAGCACGGCTTCCCAGTCTTCACCCTTGTACTCCAGCTTGGGCGCGATCAGGTACGCCGGCGTGCCCGCATAGCGATGCGAATACTGGGTGTGCAGGCGGGTGTTGGTGCCGTTGGGATTGACCACGATGTGGTCTGGGGTGGAGCCCGGTGCCGCTTCCGACTTGGAGGTGGTGCCGAAAATCAGGTAGGTGTACTGGTTGAAGTACTCCACGTCATACATCGAGTAGGTACTGCGCAGCGAGGCGACCAGTTCGTCGGTGATCTGGTAGTCCAGGCTGAGGTTGGCCGCGGTGCGGCTGGTCATCTTCGGGCCCGGGCGCCACATCACCCGGTACGGCATGGCGCTGCCATCGGGCTTGTAGGCATAGTCGGTCTGGATGCGGTCCTGCTGCACGTAGTTGGCGTTGTAGCTGGCGTTGAACTCGACGCCGAAGCGCCCGTCCATGAATACATCGCCGAAGCCGAACTGGCCGGATGGATAGATGGTGTCGTGCTTGCGGTCGTCCGGGAAGTGCTTGCCCGACCAGTTCGAGTCGGAGGTGCCGACCGCGCCCAGCTGGAACACGATGTCACGCTTGGTGCGCTGGAACGCATACTTGCTGCGCAGGTTGATATTGCCGCCGGGTGAGTCGGCGTCCATCGCCGCGGTCAGCGTGTTGTTGAGCTCGATCGATTCGATGCCGGTGATCGACATCTGCTCGAACGAATTCTGGCGGCCGGAGTTGTTGTTGGAGGTTGCCGTGGCCATGCGGGCGCCATCGGTGGTGAAGGTCGAGTACTTCGGGTCCAGGCCGCCGATGCGAACGGCGGTGGCATCCACCTCGGTGTAGTCCAGCGACAGGCCGGGCATCGACTTCATGAACTCACCGACGTCGCCCATGGTCAGTGCGCCGTAGTTGTCGGCCGCGACCACGTTCTTTGCGTTCATCGCGGCGCGTCGTTCCATGATCGCGTTGGCCTGGCCGTCACGCGAGGCGGTGACCTTGATCGCATCCAGGTCGGTCGCATCGCCACCATCGGCGGTGTAGGAGGGCGCTTTCAAGGCAACGTCGAGCGTGGTGGTCTTGCCCGCCACGACCGCCGCGCTGAGCCGTGCTTCCTGCAGGCCGGTGTATTTGACCAGCACGGTGATGTCGCCGGCAGGGATGCCGGAGAGCTGGAAATGGCCGCCTTCCTGCGAATAGCTGATATTGCGACTGCCTTCGATCCGCACCTCGGCATTGCGTACGTACTCGCCGGTGGCGGTGTTGAGCACGCGGCCGCGCAGGCTGCCGCTGGCGATGGTCTGGACGCTGTTGTCGTTGCGCTGTTGGGCAGGCAGGTCGGGCGAAACGCAAAGCGCTGCCAGGATGGCGCTGACCAGCGCCGACTTCTTTAGTTCGAGCATGGATCTGTTCCGGAGAGTGTGGGAGTACCGCACACAGCTGAGGTTCCGCCGTGCAAGCGGCGCCACCTTACGTCCGGACAATTACAGAACCTTTACGTTTGAGTCATGGATACTGTCGCTACTGAAACTGCTTTTGCTTTGCTTTGCTTTGCTCTGCCTGCAGTGGCCGTGCAGGCAGAGCGCGGTCGATGATTGTTCGGTCTCGCGCGGCTACGCACGGTTGCACGCAGTGCCGTCGCGCACCTGCCCGCTGGCCTTCCGGGTCCGGCGTCCTGATCCGCATCACGCGCAAGGTTGGCCGCTGATGGTCTGCGGCCTGCGCTGTGTCCTGCTGGAATGCGGATTGTTGTTGCTACTTCCGCGGTTCGGCTGCGACAAACGGCCGTTCCGGATCGCCGGTCCACCGCATCAGGTGCAGCTGCGCGCCTTGTTTGCCGTCCTGCTTGAAGTTGCTGGCGAGATAGAAAAGACCGTCGCCAACGGCTTGCAGGCCAACGTCGGCCTTCTGCATCCAGCCGCGGATGCCGGTGACGGGATCCTTCAGGCCTGCGTCGGCGAGTGGCAGTAGCTGCCCCTGTTCCCAGCGGCCGGAAGTGTTGCCGGGCACGCCGATCAAGTCTCCTGGCGTTGGCCTGGCAGCAGCGTCCACCGCGAACAGCAGGTAGTTCGGGAACGTCGGCTTCCTGCCCTGGTATACGCCCAGGTACCAGCGTTGTTGGGCTGCGTCGTAGGTCAGGTTCTGTACGCCGTAACTGGTGTTCCCCGTGCGCACGAAGTATTTGCCTTGCACCTGCGTGGGCCCGCTGTGGTGCGGTGCGGACTCCAGCAAGGGCTGTGCCTTTTCCTGCCAGTCGCTGACGTCGTATTGCAGCAGCACCTGGTGGTCGTTGTCGGTGCGCGCGGTATTGCCGTAGATGCCATAGGCAACGGTCAGCAGCTGTGGGCCATCGACGTGACCGAAACGCGGGCCAAAGGCGACGCCATCGATGCCGGAGCAACCATAGCGGTGATCCGGGGAGGCGGTTTCATTGCCACGGTATTTCCCGTCGTCACCGTCGAAGCGGCCATCCCCGTTGATATCGGCGGTGTAGTCCTTCACCACTTCCGGCAGGTAGATGGTACGCAGGATTTCGCTGTCGGTGGCCTCGATGCCAACCCGGTCAATGCGGTCCACGTCGATCATCGCGATATAGAAGGCCTGGTCCTTCTTGTACTCCAGCGATCCGTAGACCTTGCCGTCGGCCGGATTGAAATCCAGATCGCCCAGATGCCCGTTCCATCCGGTCAAGGTGCCGACAAGATTGCCCTGCAGGTCGTACTTGGCCAGCAGGTTGGTGAAGGAGTAATAGATATAGCCCGCTTGCTGGTCCACGGCGATACCCTGCACATGGCCCGATTGCCAGGTTCCGCCATGGTGTTGCAGCGGCAGCGGTGCGCTTGCCATGGCCGGCCCGGCGATGCCGGCGGCCAGCAGAATGCCCAGCAGGAAGTTGCGATTCATTGGCGAATGATGGTTGCGGAATCAACCATGCAAAATGGCGTGCAGAGGTGACGTGCACATGACACGTGGGCCTGCACATGTGCTTCAATCTGCGTCACGGACGCTGTTGTTCAAGGAGAGAATGCAATGCGCTTCACATGTGGAATCTTCACCGTGTTCCTGTTGCTGGCAACGAATACCGCCGGTGCGCAGCAGCTGGCGACGGACGCGCCGGCATCGTCGCGGCTGCGGCTGTTCGGCCAGAACGGTGTTGGCATGGTGCTCTATACCAATACCAGCTGCACGGCAGAGTATGCGCAGAAAATCCGCGCTTCCGGTTCGCTGGGAAATGCGTTCGGCTCGATGCTGGGCAAGGTGAAGAACGAGAGCCTGGGCATACCGGAAACGGATACCAGCCGTGGCCTGAAGCAACGCGGCATGATCATGTCCAAGGCCTACTTCAAGGAGTACCCGCTGGTGCCGGGACAGTCGGTGGTGGTGGAGGCGGGCATGGGCTCACCGGCCGGTTGGCGATGTGATCGCCTTATCACTTCGGCATTCACTCCGCAGGCCGGCAAGGACTACGAAGTGGCCTTGGACGTGGACTTCTCCGGCGGCGTATGCACGTTGAAGGTGAATGAGGTGGCGGCCGATGGTTCCCTGCTGCGCCTACCCGTGCAGCCGGCCAGCAAGCAGTGCGTGCCGGCTGCGGCGGAGCCGGGGCAGGGCGCGGACTGAAATGAGCGGGCCGGCGCAATGCCGGCCGCTCCTGGAGCGGGAAGCAGGCTCAGGCCTCTTCCTCCTCCTCTTCTTCTTCGTCTTCTTCTTCCTCGTCCTCTTCGTCCTCATCCTCTTCTTCAAAGGCGTCGGCTTCTTCGACGCGGACGAAGTTGGGCAGGTTGTCGGCGAAGCCGATCTGCTTGCCGTTGGCCAGCATCGGGCGCACCGCGCGCTTGCCGGCTTCTTCCACTACCGCGAAGCAGACCAGGCTTTGTGCGCTTTCATCACCGGCTTCTTCGAATACGGCAACCCAGCCGTCGGCAGGGATGATCTGGATGATGTTGTCTTGCATGGCGGGACCGGTGGTTGAAGGAATGGCGAGCTTGCGTGAAGGCGGCCGCGCTTTGCAACCGTGGGCAGGTGGGATACTGGGGCCTCGCATGCCGGCAGGGGATGGGAGATGGCCGAAACACCGTTGCGTACGCCCGACGGGCGCTATCTGGTGGTGCGTGGGCGGCTGTGGCGGGCCAGCAACCCGGGCTTGGAGGAGCCGGTGCGTGCGGCCCTGGTAAACCAGTTGATGGCGGCGCGGCGGGAGGTCGGCGCTGCACGCCGTGCCGGCGATCGTCCGCGTCTGGCCAAGGCGGGTGGCGCGGTTGACGCGGCCAAATGCGCCTTGGGCGAGCGAGGACCGGTGTGGTGGCAGGACGGGGCGCCGGACTTCAACCGCCATCTGGTCCGCAACACACCCTATGCGGCCTGGTACGCGCTGCAGCAGCTGGATTGAGCCGTTTGCGGCTTTACTCGGCGGACGGTGGAGACGAGGATGACCGCTGGTCCCGCGTCGGAAACACGCCATGCTCCAATGCCGCACCCTCGCCACCGCCGCTGGCGGCAAGGCGACCCCGTCGTTATGGGTGGACCTGTGCCAACCCACGCCGGAAGAGCTGGAACAGGCCTCGCGGCAAGTGGGTTTCCGTATCCCTGACCGTGCCGGCATCAGCGAGATCGAGTTCAGCAGCCGGGTGCGCGTGGAGGGCGAGGCGCTGGTGCTGAATCTGCCGCGCTTCCAGTATGAAGTCGAGCACGTCGTCGGGCCGCTGGGCTTCGTGGTGGCGCCCAATGCGCTGGTGGTGCAGCGTGAGCACCGCATCGATGCGCTGGAAGGCGTGGAAGCAGAGCTTGGCAAGCATCCCTGCCAGGGCTCGGCCGATCTTTTCCTGCGCATGATCGAACACATCGTCGATCGCCTGGCCGATCTGCTGGAGTCGCTGGAAAGCACGATGAGCGAGTTCTCGCGGCAGGCTTTCAGCCATCCCAAGGGCAAGCGCGCTTCACGCCGGCTGGAGCAGATGCTGCATGAGGTGGGCATGATGGGGCGGCGCATCGGCGCGCTGCATAACACCTTGCACGGCATGCTGCGGATGATGAGCTATCTGGATGAGGCCACGCCGGACTGGTTTGGTGCCGATGCCCCGAAGCGCATCAAACTGGTGGTCAAGGACCTGACCTCGCTGAGCGAGTTCGAACAGCAATTGGGCGACCGCAACGAGTTCCTGCTGGACAGCGTGCTCGGCCTGATCAACATGGACCAGAACGAGGTGATGAAGGTGATGGCGGTGGCCTCGGTGGTCGGCATTCCCCCAACCGTGCTGGTCGGGGTGTGGGGCATGAATTTCGCAGCGATGCCGGAACTGCATTGGCACTACGGTTACGCCATAGCGTTGGCTGCGGTGGCCGCGAGCATCGTGCTGCCCCTGTTGTGGTTCAAACGGCGTGGCTGGCTCTGAGTGGTCGGGATGCGACGCATTCTCGTCTACAATCCGGGCTCTTTTGTACAGCTGATGGAATCGATGTCTGCCAAACCCATGACTGCCGCCGGCAAGTTGTTTGCCGCTGCTGCATTGATTGAAGGTGTCACCTGGGCCGGGTTGTTGATCGGCATGCTGCTGAAGTACGGCACCGGCACCACCGAGCTGGGCGTGTGGCTGTTCGGTCGCCTGCACGGCCTGGCCTTCCTGTTCTACGTCGTCGTCACCCTGTTTGCCTGGGTGAAGCTGCGCTGGCCGCTGTGGGCGGTGCTGCTGGCCTTGCTGGCGGCCGTGCCGCCGCTGGTGACCGTGCCGCTGGAGATGTGGTTCCGTCGTATCGGCCTGTTGTCCGAGCGCCCGCGCTGATTCGATGCTGATGTAATGGCGCGGCCGGCTTCCACACGGTCGCGCCATTGGAACTGCACAGTGTTGCCAGGTATTACGGGCTCCGGTCATGTGCGTTACGGAAGCAGTGCTTGCGGTGTGATGCGTTGGTCATGAATGCCGATGCTTTACCTCGTCTGCGGCCTTGCCGATTGCTTTCTGTGCCTTGCCTGCATTTTTCTCCATGTTGCCGGCCATCTGCTGGGCCTTGTTGCCTGTCAGCCTCCCGGCAGCTTCCTTGATGGCACCCTTGATCTCGTGCTTGGTGCCTTCAACACGGTTGCGGTCCACGAACGGTCTCCGGAAACGTCTGCCTCGCTGCAGACGGCCCCAGACTGCGCATCCCCGGGTTTGTGGCAGGTGAGCGCGATGTTGTGATCGCGTTGTGCAGGCCGGAGGATTTAGCCTGTGTTGTGCGTTGACGTGTTTGCCTGCGACGCGATCCCGGTCGGCCTGGCCGCTTTCATCCGGCCAGCGGTATGCCAGCGGACTGGACCGGGGCGCGCAGGCGTCGATGCAGCGTGTCCTGCCGGGATTGAACGATCAGGACGCCCGGTGATTGCCTTTGCCGGGCCCGCGCCGTTTTACACCGCCGCGGCTGTTGGCTGGGCTGCCTGGTGGATGAAGACGGGCTTGCCGGCTGCGGGCGCGGGGCGTCGGGGATGATGCGCTGCCGCTGCGATCAGATGCGCTGGGCGTCACAGTCAAGCTGACTGGCAGAGGTGTACCTGTCGGATCGATGGTGGATAATTCCCCCAACGCCCATGCGGTCAAAGGACTGCGGCGGTTGGCCCTGGAGCGGCCATGGCGGGTTGTTGCCGCCAGCAGCGAGGTGGTTCGAGGGGGCTCCCGCATCGCGACCGGCAGGGTTCGTTTGCCGCAGGTTTAAGTTGGTTCTTCTAGTTTTCCCGGCTGCTCGGCTTTTCCTTCAAGGATTTCAGGTGCAACACGCAAGCAAACAGCGTTACCGCAGGGTGTGTCGCCAAGACGGGCCGCAGATGGCGCAGTGGGGTGATCGATGAGCGGCAACCTCACCCCGGGCAATGGGCTGGATGCCGGCATTGCCGTGCTGCCGGCCGAACATCCGTTGCCGATGCCCGAGCAATCGCTGCGTGAGGGCTCGCTGCAGGTGCCACGGCAGAAGACCGCCCCGGCCAATATCGGCCTGCGCCGCCTGTACGTATTCGGCAGCACCGCGCTGACCACGCTGTTCGCCACCTGGTTGATGGCGCGGGTGCTGTCCAACGGCGGCATCAACGTGCTGGAGGGCTGCCTGCTGGTCCTGTTCGTGCTGTTGTTCGCCTGGATCGCGATGTCCTTCGTCAGCAGCCTGGCGGGCCTGCAGGCATTGCTGCGCGGCCGTCGCAAGCTTGGCATCTATCCGGATACACCGCTGCCGCAGCTGCGCAGCCGTACCGCCCTGCTGATGCCGACCTACAACGAGGACCCGCGCCGGATGATGGCGGGCCTGCAGGCGATCTACGAATCGGTGGCCGCTACCGGGCAACTGCAGCACTTCGACTTCTACGTGCTCAGCGACACCACCTGCGATGCCATCGGCCGCGCCGAAGAACAGGTATTCGCAAGGCTGGTGGAAGCCACCGGCGGCGCCGAGCGGCTTTACTACCGTCGCCGCGCCAGCAATGTAGGGCGCAAGGCCGGCAACATCGCCGACTGGGTGCGCCGCTTCGGCGGGGCCTATCCGCACATGTTGATCCTTGATGCCGACAGCCTGATGACCGGCGATGTGATCGTGCGGTTGGTATCGGCGATGGAAAACCATCCGACCGTCGGCCTGATCCAGTCGTTGCCGGCGGTGGTCGGTGGGCGTACCGCCTTCGCCCGCATGCAGCAGTTCGGTGGCCGCGTATATGGGCCGGTGATGGCCTATGGCGTGGCCTGGTGGCATGGCGCGGAAAGCAATTACTGGGGGCATAACGCGGTGATCCGCACCCAGGCGTTTGCCGAACAGGCCGGGTTGCCGGAGCTGCCGGGGCGCAAGCCGTTTGGTGGGCATGTGCTGAGCCATGATTTCGTCGAGGCCGCGCTGATCCGCCGTGGTGGCTGGGCCTCGCACATGGTGCCGTACCTGCATGGCAGCTACGAAGAAGGCCCGCCAACCCTGACCGACCTGCTGATCCGTGACCGCCGCTGGTGCCAGGGCAACCTGCAGCACTCCAAGGTGGTGGCCACGCCGGGCCTGCACTGGGTCAATCGCGTGCATATGCTGATTGGCATCGGCCATTACTTCACCGCGCCGATGTGGGCGATGCTGATGCTGATCGGCATCGCCATCCCGCTCATCCACGGTGGCATCGATCTGGCCGAGGAGCTGCACCTGCAGCTACGGATGTCGCCGGCGCATTATTGGCGCGGCTTGGACCAGGACGGCGTGTTCTGGGTGTTCGTGGTGACCATGGTCGCGCTGTTGTCGCCCAAGTTGATGGGCTATGTGGCGATGCTGACCTCGCGCAAGGAGCGCATCGGGTGCGGCGGCGCGTTCCGCGCGTTCATTTCGATGCTGCTGGAAACCGTCCTGGCGGCGCTGATGGCGCCGGTGGTGATGTACGTGCAGTCGCGCGGTGTTGCCGAGGTGCTGGCCGGCAAGGATTCGGGCTGGGACGCGCAGCAGCGCGATGACGGCAGTATTTCGCTGAGCGCTTTGTTGCGCAGTTATGGCGGTTTGAGCGTATTCGGCGTGGTGATGGGCGTGGCTGCCTACCTGGTGTCGCCGCCGCTGGCCGCGTGGATGGCGCCGGTGGTGATCGGCATGGCGCTGGCGGTGCCGGTGGTGGCATGGACCTCCTCGCGCAAGGCCGGTGACTGGCTGCGCCGGCATGGCCTGCTGTGCATTCCGGAAGAGAACGCACCGCCGCCGGTGCTGCTGCGTGCGGCGGAACTGCGTGCGGCCGCGTTGAAGGAGCCGCTGCAGGATTGATGGCTGCGGCTGTTGCTGTTGTTGTGGGAGCGGTGTAAGCCGCGAAACCGATAGCAATCAACCGCCGTTTGGCTGGCGATCTCTGTGCAGGTAGCCAGCTTGGCTTCAATCGGACGCGCCACCCGCTTCGCGGCTGACGCCGCTCCCACAAACGATCGGGATTGCTCTTTTGCAGGAGCGGCGTCAGCCGCGAAGTCGATAGCAATCGGTCGCCATTTGGCCTGCAACCTCTGTGCAAGTCGCCGGTTGGGCTTCAACCGGCAGCAGCATCAGCTTCGCGGCTGACGCCGCTCCTACAAATTGCCGGCTCCACCGATGAGTGTGCCGGGCAGGCATAATCCCCGCCTGTCTTTGGGAGTCATACACATGCTGGAAACAGTGGAGCAGGAAACCGGCGCGTCGCCGGCATGGTCGGTTATCTGGCTGCACGGGCTGGGTGCCGATGGCCATGATTTCGCGCCTATCGTGCCCGAGCTGGTACGTCCGCAATGGCCGGCGATCCGCTTTGTGTTCCCGCATGCGCCCAAGCGCCCGGTCAGCATCAACAACGGCATGCCGATGCGGGCCTGGTATGACATCGTCAGCATGGATTTCCGCAGCCGCGCCGACGCCAAGGGCGTGGCCGAATCGGTACAGCAACTCGAAGCGCTGATTGCGCGCGAACAGGCACGTGGCATCCCGGCCAAGCGCATCATCCTGGCTGGCTTCTCCCAGGGCGGGGCGATCATCCTGTCCGCGGGCCTCAAGCGCAGTGAGCCGGTAGCCGGCCTGGTCGCCTTGTCGACCTATCTGCCGGAGGTGGACGCCGCGCCGGCACAGCTGGTGGACGGCGCAATCGCCCAACCGATATTCATGGCCCATGGCAGCGCCGATCCGGTCATTCCGCTGCAGGTTGCCGAGCACAGCGCACAGGTCCTCACCTCGCTGGGCTTTGGCGTGGAATGGCACCGCTATGCGATGGCCCACCAGGTCTGCGGCGAAGAAATCCAGGCACTGGGTGACTGGCTGCAGGCGCGCTTCGCGCAGGCTTGACGGCCGGTTGCGCGACGCTGCGCGGAGGAGGGGAGTGCCGTTGAGGCACTCCCCGTCGGCCGGGTTGGGGCCATGGCGATGACCCTGGCGCCCGCAGCGGTGATAATGCAGTGATGAGCATCCTGCGTATCGCCACCCGAAAGAGCCCGCTTGCCCTGTGGCAGAGCGAACATGTTGCCGACCGTCTGCGTGAGGCCCATCCCGGGCTGCAGGTGGAACTTGTGCCGATGAGCACGCGCGGCGATGAAATCCTGGATCGTTCGCTGGCGGCCATCGGCGGCAAGGGCCTGTTCCTGAAAGAGCTGGAAGTGGCGATGCTGCGCGGTGAGGCGGATTGCGCGGTGCACTCGCTCAAGGACGTACCGATGGCGCTGGAAGCCCCCTTCGCGCTGCCGGCGATCCTGACCCGCGCCGACTCGGCCGACGCCTTCGTGTCCAATACCTATCCATCGCTGGACGCCTTGCCACAGGGGGCGTGCGTGGGCACATCTTCGCTGCGCCGCCAGGCACAGCTGCGCGCATTGCGCCCGGACCTCATCTCGCGTGACCTGCGTGGCAACGTCAACACCCGCCTGGCCAAGCTGGACGCAGGCGAGTACGACGCCATCATCCTGGCCTGCGCTGGCCTGGAGCGTTTGGAATTGGGAGCACGCATCCGCGACCGCCTGACCGCGCCGCAATGGTTGCCAGCTCCTGCCCAGGCGGCGGTGGCGATTGAATGCCGACAGGACGACACCACCACGATTACGCTGCTCGAGGCGCTGGATGACGCATCCACCCGCAGTTGTGTGGAAGCCGAGCGGGCCATGAATCGCGCGCTGGACGGCAGCTGCCACGTGCCGGTGGCCGGTTTGGCGCAGTGGCGCGGTGAGGATCTATGGTTGCAGGGGTTGGTCGGCGGCGTGACCGACGGTCGTGCGGTGCGCGCGCAGGCGCAAGGTCCGGCGAACGATCCGGAAGCGCTGGGCCGCGAAGTGGCGCGTCAGCTGCTGGAAGGCGGTGCGGGCGAGTTGCTGCGCTGAGAGAGCGCTACCGGTAGTGCCGAGCCATGCTCGGCAGGGGCTCTATCGACGAAGCTCCAACGTAGTGCCGAGCCATGCTCGGCAGGGGCTCTATCGACGAAGCTCCAACGTAGTGCCGAGCCATGCTCGGCAGAGGCTCCACGAACCAAGCCGAAGCGCACTGCCGAGCTTTGCTCGGCATCAGACCAGCCCGGTAACGCCCCTTGCCGAGCATGGCTCGGCACTACAGTGAGGCGAATGCCGGGCATGCCCCGGCACCTGCTTACTTGAAGCTGTAGACCACGTTCATGGTGGTCAAGGTGTCGGTCTTGCGCTTGTCTTCGGCCACGTCGCTGTTGTGGCGGGCCTGCCAGCCAGCCTTCAGTGCGAAGTGCTTGTTCATGCTCACCGAGACGCCGAAGTCATTCTGCGCGAAGGTGTTGTACGAGCCGGATTCCACCAGCAACGAGTTGACCAGGTCGGTGTTCTCGGTGATGGCGAACTTCAGGTCGAACAGGCCGCGACCGATCAGGCCGGTGCGGTCCTCGTCGGTATCGGCATTGTGCGAGCGGCGCACACCCGGGCCGATCTGGGTATCCAGAATCAGGCGCTCGCCATCGATCAGGCGCGTGCCGTAACCCAGACCGAAGCTGGCCTGGCGGTCGTAAGTGGCGAAGTCATCACTTTCATAACGCACCGTAGCGGTGAGCTGGCGGTGTTCGCCCAGCTGCAGGGCGCTACCGGCGCTGCCGGTGTAACGGTTGGCGGTGGTCTGGCGCTTGCGGCGGGTGCTGCCATCGTCGGCGGTTTCGGTGTACTGGGCGCTGGAGCGCAGACCGAACAGGTCCATGTTGTGGATCCAGTCGTTGTCGGTATAGCGCAGCTTCAGGCGGCCGTTGAAGCTCTCGGTGGTGCTGTTGCCGTGGGCCGAGGCAAAGCCCAGTTCACCGCCACTGCCGCTCCAGGGGGAGGTCATGGCGGCCAGGTCGGACGCGTCATCGGCCCAGGCCAGCGGGGCGGCCAACAACAGTGGCAGCATCAGGGAAACACGCAGGGACATCAGGGGGATCTCCAAGGGAGAGACGGGAATGATTGGCATCTGGATGATACCGGATGGTCCCTGACCCCCAGGCTGACGGGGGGCGGGGCCTTCATTCGCTGTTATGTGGGGAGCGGGCCTGCTCCATTGCGGCCCGGAGTCGGACATAATCCGGGCATGGACCGCTATGAACGCATCAACGCGCTGCATCGTCTGCTCAAGTCCGCCCGCTATCCGGTCACGGTGATGCGGCTGCAGGAGGAGTTGGGCTGTTCCCGTGCCACGGTCTACCGCGACCTGGCCTTCCTGCGTGACGCGCTGATGGCGCCGGTGGAGGGTGATGGAGAGGCCGGTTTCCGTTACCTGAGTGGGGAGAGCGACCGTTTCGAGCTGCCGGGTCTGTGGCTGAGCTCGGAGGAGCTGCATGCCTTGCTGGCATCCCAGCACCTGTTGTCGCGGACCGGTGGTGGGGTGTTGTCGTCGATGCTGGCGCCGCTGCAGCAGCGCATCGAGGGCTTGTTGGCGGCGCAGGCCGGTGCCTCACATTGGCCGGTGGAGCGGGTACGGGTGATACCGCACCGTGGCCGCAAGCTGGACGAGGCCAGTTTCCGCACGGTGGCTTCGGGGGTGCTGGAGCGCAAGCAGTTGTCCTTTGAGTATCGCGCGCGTTCCACTGATGAGGCGACCCGGCGCACGGTGTCGCCGCAGCGCATTACCCATTACCGCGACAACTGGTACCTGGACGCCTGGGATCACAGTCGGGAGGCGGTACGCAGCTTTGCGGTGGATCGCATCCATCAGGCGCGGCTGCTCGATCAGCCGGCCCGTGATGTGGCCGATGAAGAGTTGAACGAGCAGTTGGCGGCCAGCTACGGCATCTTCTCGGGTGCGCCGAAGGGCTGGGCGACGATCGTGTTCAGTGCCAAGGCGGCGCGCTGGGTGGCTGATGAGCACTGGCATTCCAAGCAGCAGGGGCGGTTCCTTGCTGACGGACGTTATGAATTGAAGGTGCCGTACAGCGTGTCGCGCGAGCTGTTGATGGACGTGCTGCATTACGGCTCGGACGCGGAGATCGTGGAGCCGCAGTCCCTGCGCGAGCAGGCCAAGGCGTTGCTGTCGCTGGCGTTGAGTAATTACGACTGAGGAAGTGCTTTGCTCTGCTTTGCTTTCCCCTCTCCCGCCTGCGGGAGAGGGGTAGGGGTGAGGGCAGCTTCTGCTTGTTGCTGTTGCCATTGTTGTTGTTTTTCGGAGAAGCAGAGCAACGGCTATTGCTGAAGCAAAAGCAAAAGCAAAAGCTTCCCCTCACCCCAGCCCCTCTCCCGTAAACGGGAGAGGGGACAGCAAGAGCCAGAGCAACAGCAAAGCCAAAGCAAAGCCAAAGCAACAGCAAAGCCAAAGCAACAGCAAAGCCAAGGCCAAAGCCAAGGCAGAAGCAGAAGCCAAAGCAGAAGCACAAAGAAACAGCCGCTTTCGCGGCTGTTTCTTTCAGATCAATCCGCCATCAAACCCGGCCGAAGATCAACGTCGCATTGGTGCCGCCAAAACCGAAGCTGTTCGACATCACCGTGTCCAACTTCGCATCCTGGGTCTTGCGCAGGATCGGGAAGCCTTCCACACGCTCGTCCAGGGTCTCGATGTTGGCCGAGCCGGCCATGAAACCGTCGCGCATCATCAGCAGGCAGTAGATCGCCTCGTGCACGCTGGCAGCACCCAGGGAGTGACCCGACAATGCCTTGGTCGACGACAGCGGCGGAACCGCATCACCGAACACCTGGCGCACTGCGCCCAGCTCGGTCACGTCGCCCAGCGGGGTCGAGGTGCCGTGGGTGTTCAGATAGTCGATCGGACGGTCCAGGCCTTCCATCGCCATCTTCATGCAACGCACGGCGCCTTCGCCCGACGGGGCGACCATGTCGGCACCATCGGACGTCACGCCGTAACCAACCAGTTCGGCGTAGATGCGCGCACCACGGGCCACGGCGTGGTCGTAGTCTTCCAGCACCAGCATGCCGGCGCCGCCTGCGATGACGAAGCCGTCGCGGTTGGCGTCGTACGGACGCGACGCGGTGGCCGGCGTCTCGTTGAAGCTGGTGGACAGTGCGCCCATGGCGTCGAACATCACGCTCATCGACCAGTGCAGGTCTTCGCCGCCGCCGGCAAACATCACGTCCTGGGCGCCGTGGCGGATCAGGTCGGCGGCAGCGCCGATGCAATGGGCCGAGGTGGCGCAGGCAGCCGACAGCGAATAGCTCAGGCCCTTGATGCTGAAGGCGGTGGCCAGGTTGGCCGACACGGTAGAGCACATCGTGCGCGGCACCATGTACGGGCCGACTTTGCGTACGCCACGGTTGCGCAGCAGATCGGCGGCTTCCACCTGCCATTCGCTGGAGCCGCCGCCGGAGCCGGCGATCAGGCCGGTACGCACGTTGCTGACCGCAGCCTCGTCCAGGCCGGCATCGGCGATGGCGTCGCGCATGGCGACATAGCTGTAGGCCGCGGCATCGCTCATGAAGCGCTTGAGCTTGCGGTCCACCTGCGCGTCCAGGTCGATCTCGACCTTGCCGCCGATCTGGCTGCGCAGGCCGGCTTCGGCGTGGTCGGGCAGGGCGACGATGCCGGGGCGGCTGTCACGCAGGGCGCTGGAGACGGTATCCAGATCGTTGCCAAGGCAGGACGTGATGCCCATGCCGGTAATGACGACACGACGCATCAGAAGCTCTCGGTAGAAGTGAACAGACCCACGCGCAGGTCCTTGGCGGTATAGATCTCGCGGCCATCAACCAGCATGCGGGCGTCGGTCTGGGCCATCACCAGCTTGCGGTTGATCACCCGCGAGACATCGATTTCGTACTGCACCAGCTTGGCGCTGGGCAGCACCTGGCCGGTGAACTTGACCTCGCCGCAGCCCAGCGCACGGCCGCGGCCTTCGGCGCCCAGCCAGGTCAGGTAGAAGCCGGTCAGCTGCCACATGGCGTCCAGGCCCAGGCAGCCCGGCATCACCGGGTCGCCGATGAAGTGGCAGCCGAAAAACCACAGGTCAGGACGGATATCCAGCTCGGCCCGGATCATGCCCTTGCCGTGTGCGCCACCGTCCTCACGGATCTCGGTGATGCGGTCGAACATCAGCATCGGGTCATTGGGAAGACGGCCTTTGTTCGGGCCGAAAAGTTCGCCACGCGCGCTGGCCAGCAGCTGGTCGCGCGAGAAAGCATGCAGACGGGTCATCCGGGGTAATCCAAAGCCATTGCGAGCCCCGGAGCATGCTGCAGCAGCTGCGTTCAATCAAATGTTTTAACTGGACGGTTGCGTATGTTAGCTGCAGATAAGCGCCGTTCGAATAAGTACATTTGTGAGGACAAGTGTGCATTTAGCGACAACAGCTATCATGTTGGCGACCTTTTGAGACTGTTGCCTTGAGCCCACAACGCAAGATCATCCATGTCGACATGGACGCCTTCTATGCGTCCGTGGAGCAGCGCGATGACCCCGATTTGCGCGGACGGCCGGTGGTTGTGGCCTGGCGCGGGGCGCGTTCGGTGGTGTGCGCGGCCTCCTACGAGGCCCGCAAGTTCGGGGTGCGCTCGGCCATGCCGGCGCTGCGGGCCGAGCGGCTGTGCCCGGACGCTGTATTCGTGCCGCCGGACTTTGCCCGTTACAAGGCGGTGTCGCGGCAGATCCGCGAGATCTTCCTGCAGCACACCCCGCTGGTGGAGCCGCTGTCACTGGATGAGGCTTTCCTGGATGTCACCGAATCGCCGAGCTGTGGCGGTATCGCCACCGAGATCGCCCGCACCATCCGCGCGCAGATCCGTGAGACCACCGGCCTGACCGCCTCGGCCGGCATCGCGCCGAACAAGTTCCTGGCCAAGGTTGCCTCGGACTGGCGCAAGCCCGATGGCCAGTTCGTGGTGCCGCCTTCCAGGGTGGAGCAGTTCCTGACGCCGTTGCCGGTAAAACGGGTGCCGGGCGTGGGCAAGGTGATGGAAGGCAAACTGTCGGCGCTGGGCATCGTCACCGTCGGTGATCTGCGTGCGCTGCCGCTTGAACAACTGCAAGCCTTGTTCGGCAGTTTTGGCGCGGGCTTGTATCGGCGCGCGCGTGGCATCGACGAGCGGCCGGTGGAGCCCGATCAACCAGTGCAGTCGATTTCTTCCGAAGATACCTTCGCCGAAGACCTGCATATGGGCGAGTTCGATGAAGCCATCACCCAGTTGGCCGAACGCACCTGGCGTGCAACCGGGCGCACCGAACGCATCGGTCATACGGTTGTGCTGAAGTTGAAGACCGCGCAGTTCCGCATTCTCACCCGTAGCTATACACCGGATACGCCGCCAAGCTCGGTTGAAGACCTGCGCGATATCGCCCTGGCCTTGTGCCAGCGCGTGCAGTTGCCGGCGGATACGCGCTATCGCCTGGTTGGTGTTGGGCTGGCGGGCTTTCGCGACCGCGAAGAATTGGTGATCCAGGGTGATTTGTTCCGCGGCATCTCGTTGGATTGAGTACATCCATCACGCAGCGCGACACCGCTACAATCGCTGTTCGTTGAGATGGAGTGTGGATGCGTGGCGACTACGGCCTTGGTGTTCGATTTGGATGGCACGCTGGTGGACAGCGCAGGTGATATCGCCGAGGCAGTGAACCTCACATTGGAAGAGCTGGCGCTGCCGCGTGTCTCCGAGGCGACGGTGCGCAGCTGGATAGGCGAGGGCGTACGCAACCTGGTGTCCACCGCATTGGCGAACGCTGGCAGCGCATTGACGCTGGAAGAGGTTATGTCGGTTTTCATGCGGCACTACAAGGCCTGCCTGCTGCGCAGTCCGCGGCTCTACGACGGTGTGGGTGAGGCCTTGACCGCATTGCAGGCACGCGGCTTGCCGATGGCCATCTGCACCAACAAGCCGGCGGCAATGGTCGCGCCGTTGCTGCAGCATCTGGGCATTGCCGGCTTCTTTGCCCACATCATTGGTGGCGATTCGCTGCCGCAGCGCAAGCCTGCTGCCGAGCCGCTGCTGCACGTGGCTGATCTGCTGCAGCAGCCGGTGGTCAACTGCCTGATGGTGGGCGATTCGGGCACCGATCTGGGCGCGGCCAACAACGCCGGCATGCCGATCGTGCTGGTGCGCTATGGCTATTCGCGTGATCTGGATCTGGATAAGGCTGAAGCAGTGGCAGTGATCGACGATATGCGTGAGTTGGTGGCGATCGTGGTACAGCAGATCTGATAATTATGGCTACGTAAGTTTTTTAAAAACTATAAATTTCATTGCAGCTCTGTAGTCAGCTTGCAGGCCCGCTTTGCGGGAAATTTCGTTGCTGGGGTGCAGTTGGCCTTCAGCTTCCGTGGTTTGGTAGCTAAGCTCTGCTTGTTGCAGCGGATGCTAATTGGGCGTTTCACTTGTGCGGGGGCTGTGAAACTTCCTAGACCGGCATGTATTTGAGAAAGGGGTGTCGAATGTACGGACGTGTGATTGTGATCGCCTTGCTTGGATGCTTGGGATTCTTTCTTTTGAGCTGCTCGATGCAATCGGTTGGCTCTAGTGCCGCTTCTGGCATGGCAGGGGGCGAGCTTGGAAGGACGGTGGTAAAGGGCGAGTGCTGCGCGCTTATTGCTCACGCTGGCGGGGCAATTGATGGTAACGCTTATACAAATTCTCTTGAAGCAACACGGTTGTCCATAGACAACGGCTTCTCCTTGATCGAGCTCGATTTTTCGAAGACAAGCGATGGAGTCTGGTTTGCGACGCATGATTGGAAATACTGGGCTGAGCGGACAAGCTATTCCGGCGCACTTCCACCTTCTTCGGGTCTGCGCCCTCGGTGCACGGAATAAAGAGGAGTTACACCGTCATGTCGCTGACGGATGTCATTGGGCTGTTGCAGGAAAACGCACATGTGAAGGTGGTGACCGACACTAAGGACTCGGATTTGGCGCTTCAACTTGCAGAAGATCTGCGTTCCACTCCTGTGTTCAAACAGTTCATATTCCAGGTGTACTCACCGGCTAGCGTCGCATCGGCGTCGAAAGCGGTGCCGCTGCAGCAGATTATTTTGACCACTTATCAGATGGATGATTGGTGGCGTTGGGATGGGTTCGGTGACGGCTTTGCGGAAGCAATGCGACCCTTCTCTGGAATATATGCAGTGACCGTTCCTCTTGCCGTGGTTGTCGATGCGCCCAAGCTGAAACGCATCCAGACAATCGGTGTCCCGGTGCTGGTGCATTCGCGACCTGATGAGATCAACAGCGTCAATCTGAATTCGCAGTTGAAGCGCATAGGCGTCAACGGGATTTACGTGGATTGAAAAGGGGCGACCTGTCAGCAATTGATAGTGATAATTATTATCATTTGAGTTAAAGTGACGGCCATCCCGCAGCCTGTCTGGCGTTTGTCTCTGGCAGCTGCATTCGATATCCGCCGTTCCTCAAGCCGTTCGCCAGAGGTTGGCTCCCCTACTGTCGAGAGGCTTGCCCATGTCCCGTCGTTCGTCGTCGCGGTTGTCCGCGCGTGTCTTGCTGTCCCGTAATCCCCTTTCTGCTGCGCTGGCGTTGAGCGCCTTGCTCGCCGGCCCGGCATTGGCCGAAGGTGCGGCGGCAGCCACCGATATCGACACCGTGCACGTCACCGCCGAACAGATCGCCAAGCAGGCCTTGGGCAGCTCGGTGATCACTGCGGTCGATCTGGAACGTCTGCCACCGGCCAACGATCTGTCCGAGGTGATCCGGCGCATGCCCGGCATCAACCTGACCGGCAATACCGCGTCGGGCTCGTACGGCAATTTCCGCCAGATCGACATCCGTGGCATGGGCCCGGAAAACACCTTGATCCTGATCGATGGCCGCCCGGTCAGCTCGCGCGATTCGGTGCGCATGGGCCGCAGCGGTGAACGCAACAGCCGCGGCGACAGCAACTGGGTGCCGGCCGAAGCGGTGGAGCGCATCGAAGTGCTGCGTGGTCCGGCCGCTGCACGTTACGGCTCGGGTGCTTCCGGCGGCGTGGTCAATATCATCACCAAGAAGCCGACCGGTGACCTGACCGGCTCGCTGACCTTGTACGGCAGCCAGGCCGAGCACAGTGACGAAGGCGACAGCGAGCGTGTTGGCTTCCAGTTGTCTGGCCCGTTGAGCGAGCAGCTGTCGTTCCGCCTGTTCGGCAACGTCAACAAGACCGAGCCGGATGCCTTGTCGCTCAATGAAGAGTTTGCCACCGGCGTGACCCCGCCGGCCGGCCGCGAAGGCGTGCGCAACCGCGACATCAGCGGCCTGCTGCGCTACGACATCAACGACAACCACGTGCTGGAACTGGATGCTGCGGTCAGCCGCCAGGGCAATATCTACTCCGGCGAGCGCGGCGTCAGCAGCGACGGTTTCGAGCGTTTGAACGCGCTTTACGGTGCCGAGACCAATGTGATGCTGCGCCGTTCGTTCGGCCTGACCCATCGCGGCAGCTACGACTGGGGCACTTCGCGCATCACCGCCGCCTACGACGACACCGACAACACGCGCTTGAACGAAGGACTGGCCGGTGGCCCGGAAGGCTCGATCACCGAAGGCGCGAGCTTCTCCACGTCCGAACTGACCTCCACCCGCGTGGACGGCGAGATCAACGTGCCGCTGAACTGGGGCGGTATCGAGCAGGTGGCGACGCTGGGCTTCGAGTACCGCGACATGAAGCTGGATGATCCGTACTCGGTGACCCAGAGTTCCAGCAGCGGTGGCGGCATTCCGGGTTATGACGGTGTGCGTACCGGCAAGAGCGACCAGCAGTTCGCGGCGGTGTTCGTCGAGGACAACCTGTACATCGGCGAGCGTTGGACGCTGACCCCGGGCCTGCGCTTCGATCACCATTCGCAGTTCGGCAACAACCTCAGCCCCAGCCTCAACGTGCAGTTCAAGCTGGCTGAAGACTGGGCGATCAAGGGCGGCATCGCGCGCGCGTTCAAGGCGCCGAACCTGTACCAGGCCAACCCGGATTACCTCTACTACACGCGCGGCAATGGCTGCCCGGTGCTGAACCCGAACTTGGGCTCGGGCTGCTACGTGATGGGCAATGCCAACCTCGATCCGGAAACCAGCATCAACAAGGAGATCGGCATCGAGTGGGCGCCCGACAACGGCTGGCATGCCTCGGTCACCTATTTCCACAACGACTACAAGGACAAGATCGTTGCCGGGCAGGACCGCATCGGCATCACCAATGACACCAAGGGCCAGGTATTCCAGTGGACCAATGCGCCGGAAGCCATCATCCGTGGTGTCGAAGGCAACCTGAAGGTGCCGTTGATCGGCGGTGGTGATGTGCTGTCGTGGAATACCAATGTCACCTGGATGATAGAGAACGTCGACAAGACCACCGACCAGCCGCTGTCCATCATCCCCGAGTACACCGTCAGTACTTTCCTGGATTGGCAGGTCAACGCGCAGTTGTCGTTCATGCTGACCGGCACCTTCTACGGCAAGCAGGAGTCGGCGACGCAGTCCAGCACCACCGGTGCCGTGCTGCCGCCGGATACGCGCGCTGCCTATGACCTGTGGAGCCTGGGCGGCCAGTACCGGATCACGCCGAAAGTGCGCGTGGGAGGCGGCATCAACAACCTGTTCGACAAGCGTCTGTTCCGCGAAGGCACCACCAGCACCAGCGCCACCGGTGCTGGTGCTGCGACCTACAATGAGCCCGGTCGCAGCTACTGGGTGAACCTGACCGTTGGTTTCTGATCCAGGCACAGCGATGACAACGCACATGCGCACCCGTTTTCATTCACTGCTCGCCATGGCCTCGCTGATGTTGCTCGGCGTAGTCACGCCGATGGCAGCGGCGCAGCAACGCAATCCCGCGCAGCTGATGGGCCAGACCGTCGCCGACACCGGCTCGGCGCACTATCGCTTCGAACGCTTCGTGGTGCGCAGCGATGATGGCCAGCGCACGTGGCGGGTCAATCTGGGCATCCCTGCCGGCACCGCGCCGGCAGCGGGTTTCCCGGCGCTGTGGATGCTGGATGGCAACGGCGCGTTGATGGAATTCGACGCGCCGCTGCTGGAGGAACTGGCGCAGAAGCAGCCAACCGTGCTGGTGTTCGTCGGCTACGACAACCAGCAGCGTATCGATTCGCCTGCGCGTACCCGCGACTACACGCCGATTGCCGACCAGCCCGAAGACGGTGGCGCGGCGGTTGGCGGTGGCGCCAATGCGTTCCTGGAAGTGATAGAGCGGCGCATCCGTCCGCAGCTGGCGCAGCACGTGGCTACCGATGCCAGCAAACAGGCACTGTGGGGGCATTCGCTGGGCGGGCTGTTCGTGCTGCATACGCTGTATACGCGTAGCGGTGCATTCCAGACCTATGTGCCGGCCAGCCCATCGTTGTGGTGGCAGCAGGGCGCGATGCTGGGTGCTCCCGAGCGCCAGTTCATCGGCAACAACGCTGGTCATCCGGCGCGGGTGCTGATGATGCTCGGTGGCGGTGAGCGTGATCGCGATACCAGCAACCGCGACATGAGCAATCCGCGTGTACTGGCACATCTGAAGCGCGTCTCCGGTGCGCCATCCGACGCTGCCGAGCAGTTGTCTGCGCGCCTTCGCCAGGTGCCGGGGCTGGAGGTTGAGTACCACCAGTTCGATGGCCTCGGCCATGGCCCGATGTTCCGCGCCTCGCTGATGCGCGCGCTGCATGAAATCACCGGCGTGCGCGACCGCAGCACGGAGCCGCGCTCCTGATCTGACGCCCCAGTCCGGGCCGACACGCCCGGTACTCCATTACCCAGGCAGCGTCACGGCCCAGGCAGAAACCCACGATGCGCGCGACGTCGCGCAGCACCCAAGAGGTAATGCCTGATGGCAAACGTTCTTTCCTATCCTGCTTCCACCACCGCACGTGCAGCGCGCCCGCACCTGCTAGGGTTGGCCCTGTTGCTTGCCACCGGTGCTGCCGGCGCGCAGGTGTTCGCGCAGCCGGATACCGCGTTCAATGGCAGCGTTCGCGCTACCGCGCCGGTGGTGTTGCCGGGCAGCGAAACCGGTATCGAGGGCAATGGTTTCACCCCGGGCCAGAAGGTGACCTTGCTGCGCGGTGAGACCGTGCTCAACGCGCAGCCTTTTGTCGTCAATGGCGAAGGCAAGTTCAGTGGCACGCTGGCGATTCCGGCCGATGCCGTCGCCGGCCCGCACCCGATCGTGGTGCGAGCGGCTGCGCCGGATGCCGCAGCGGTGTTCTCGCTGAAGGTCTCGCGCGAAGTGCCGCTTTCCGGCCAGGAGCGTATCCAGGCCGCCAGCAACCGTTTGGTGCAGGGCTTGTACCAGGTGGCTTACAGCCCGGCCAGCAAGGCGGCGTTCGTGACCAGCGCGGTCGGCCGCCCGCCGGTGAAGCAGTCCGAACTGCTCAAGGTGGACCCGGAAACCCTGCAGATCATCGCCCGTGTATCGCCGCAGGCAGCACCAGGCAATGACGGCAACCTGTTCGCCGTGTACGGCGTGGGCGTGGACGACGCCAACGGCAATGTGTGGGTGACCAATACCCGCCAGGACACGGTGGCGGTCTACCGCCAGTCCGACCTGTCGCTAGTCAAGCAGTACCCGGTCGGCGCGGTGTCGCATGCGCGTGACGTGGTGGTCGATGCACAGCGCAATCGCGCCTATGTCTCGGCCACCGGTGGCGACTACATCAGCGTGTTCGACACCCGCACGCTGCAGCAGCTGGACAACATCACCATTGCTTCCGGCAAGCGCGGTGAGACCTTCACCCCGGGCAGCCTGGACATCGATACGGCTACCGGCAAGGTCTACACCGTCAGCCTGGCCGCTGCGGAAGCGGCGATCATCGACGGCGCCAGCGGCAAGGTGGAGAAGGTATTCCCGCTGGCCGGCGCGCGTGATGCGATCGGCGTTGCATGGAACCCGGTCGCCAAGCGCCTGCTGGTGGTATCGCAGGGCAGCGACAACTTGCTGATCGTCGACCCGGCCACGGCCAAGGTCGAGCACGATGTCTACGTCGGCGCCGGTTCCTTGAATGTGTCCTACAGCCCGAGCACGCGCCTGGCCTATGTCAGCAACCGCGCTGCCGGCACCGTCACGGTGGTCGATGAAGGCGGCAAGATCGTTGCCAACCTCGACGGCGGCACCTACCCGAACCACGTCAGTAAGGGCCCGGATGCGGTTATGTTCGCGATCAACAAGTCCAAGGGCGCCGATGACGTCAAGGGCGATCGCATCACCCGCCTGCTGCCTGTGCAGCGCTGAGTGATCCGCCGCGCCCTGTGCGTGGCAAGGCGATAAATACGCGGGAGATGCCGGCAACGGCATCTCCCGCACTGCCATCAAAATCTGGCTGGCACGCAGCTCCGATGCGTCGGCCAATCTGGTAACCGAGGAAATGTTGATGAAAGCCACCACCCTTGTTCCGACTGGCCTGGGCCTGCTGCTGGCCGCGCTTGTTGCCGGCTGTGATCGCAGCCCCGCACCGCCGCAGGCTGCAGTCGAAGCCCCCGCAGTTGCAGCGCCTGCTACCGATGCCGCTGATACGAGCGCGTTGCCGGCCGGCTGGAAGCGTGTGGCCGGGCAGGATGAGCCGCAGGTCGCTGCGGCAGCGCCGCAGTTGCCGGCCAAGCTGCGTTCGGACGATGGCGTGGACGTTGAAGTGAGCGACATCAGTCGCATCGTCGCGGGTGGCGATGATGTGATCGCGGTGATCGGAGCGCTGGGTCTGGCCGACAAGGTCTATGCCGCGCCGGAACGATCTGCGACCGCTGCAGGCCGGGCTGCCCCCAAGCACTTCCTGTTCAACCGCAGCACCGGCGTGGAAGGCGTGCTGAGCCTGGACGGAACCCTGTTCCTCGGCAACAGCCTGCGCCGCCATGCGGTGCTGGCCGAGCGCCTACGTGCCACCGGCCATGCCGCGGTGGTGATCGATGACCTGCAGCCGCCGGCGGACAAGGTGCGCAAGGTGGCTGCTGCGCTTGGCCTGTCTGCACAGGGCGAGGCGTTGGCTGGCAAGGTGCAGGCACAGCTCGATCAGGCCGCAGCCATCGCCAAGGACAACGCGAAGCGCCCACGGGTGATCGCGCTGTCGGCCAGCGGCGCCGGTGGCCTGCCGACCGTGGCCGGCGCCGACAGCGCCGCCAACCAGCTGATCACCATCGCTGGTGGCATCAACATCGGCGAAGAAGCGGGCGTGGCCAACTATTCCCAGCTCAGCAACGAGGGCGTTGTCGCGGCGGCACCGGATGTGATCCTGGTAACCGAAAACGATCTGCGCTTGTTCGGCGGTGAAGCCGGCCTGTGGAAGGCCTATCCGACCCTGAAGCACACGCCGGCCGGCGCGGCCAACCGTGTCTGGGTGATGCCGGATGTCGAATTGAAATCCACCAGCGTGGGCTCCGGTGCCGGTGCGCTGGCCTTGGCGCAGGCACTTGCGGAGTTGTCGCGCGGATGATGTCGGCGCAGGTCCGGCGGCCGAACGGCGCGCTGCTGCTATGTCTGTTGCTGGCGGTGCTGCTGGGCGCGGTGCTGTTGTCGTTCGGCACTGGTCCGCTGAAGCTGCCTGCAGCCGACGTGCTGCGGGCAATGGCGGCGCAGTTCGGTTTGGCGGATCCGCAGTCGATCAGTGCCCGCGACATGGGCGTGGTCTGGCAGCTGCGTATTCCACGCGCGCTGTTGGGCGCGTTGGTTGGTGCGTCGCTGGCGATGGCCGGCGTCGCGCTGCAGGGTCTGTTTGGCAACCCGCTGGCTGACCCGGGCATCGTCGGCGTCAGCCAGGGTGCGGCGCTGGGTGCGGTGGCGGCCATCGTGCTTGGCGCGGGTGCATTCGCTGTGTGGTTGATTCCATTGGCGGCCTTCATTGGCGGTGCCGGTGCCACAACCTTGATCTATCTATTGGCGCGGCCGGGACGGGGAGAGGGCACCGCGACCTTGTTGTTGGTCGGTATTGCGATTGGTGCGGGCTGCTCGGCGGCGGTCGGCTTCCTGACTTATATCGCCAGCGAGAGCGAGCTGCAGTCGCTGGTGTTCTGGCAGATGGGCTCGTTGGCGCAGGCCAGTTGGAGCGACGTGGCGGCGGTCACGCCGGTATTCGTGATCGGCCTGCTGGCCCTGCTGC
>Ga0308158_10001061_pt1 | contig 32249 bp, 28 predicted proteins | sample PhyBR2_FD_201038 | JGI IMG/M metagenome (GOLD analysis project Ga0308158, IMG submission 201038) | Phyllosphere microbial communities from UC Gill Tract Community Farm, Albany, California, United States - DLSLB.R2 | ecosystem: Host-associated > Plants > Phyllosphere > Unclassified | place: USA... | reverse complement strand
TCCGGGACATGGCTTTCGACGGGAGCGATGCGGAAGACCGAGTGCATCCCGATTCTGCCTGCGATCAGGTCGACCAGGCGTGCGGGGTCGCGCACCAGCGTTTCACCAGCGAGGACGGCGCCGAGATCAACCGCGTCGAGCGGCTCCGTGTGCGGCGCCACCATTTGAAACTGCTCGAGGCCCATGCCGGGATCGATCCGCTCGATCCGCAGCTTCAGCAGCCGCAGGAGGTGAGAGACCTCCCGTGTCGGCCGGGATGTGCCGACAGCCACGATTTGCTCGGTGCCATCGACGCGCATTCCCGTCAGGCGGAGCGAGCGTGCGCCAACGCCTTTCGCCCGCAGCAGCACGACAAGATCGCCCAAGAGGTCACCCATGACCTGTTCGATCGCCTCAGCCGTGCTGATTGGCTCCAGTAACCGGCGTTCGACCGCCGGGACCTCGATGTCCTCTCGCGGGGTGATAGGCTCTGCGACACCGCCCAAGGCTTGATCGAGGCGCGTGATGGTCGGCAGTCCGAGACGGCGCGCGAGGGGGCCGCGCGCAACCGGCAGGAGATCTGCGATCCGCTCGAAACCGAATTTGCGCGCCGCGGTCAACGCCGTGGGCGTCAGCCGCAACGCCGCGATCGGCAACGGGCTGAGCGCCTCGACCGTGCCGTGCGGCTCGACGCGAATAAGATCGCCTTTACTGAAACGGGCCAGCGCGTGGGCGGCCCCCGGCGTATCGGCAACCGCCACGCGCGCGGTGAACCCTGCACGACGGCAAAAGGCCAGCAGACGACGGCAGAACCGCTCTTCTCCGCCGTGGAGGTGATCGCAGCCAGCGAGATCAATCCAGAGGCCATCAGCCGGTGTGACAGCCGCCATCGGCGACCAGCGCCTTACCGCTAGCAGCGCAAGGCGATCGAGGAGCGCCGCATCGGCTTCCGGCTCGACGGGACGAAAATCGAGATCGGACACCAGCGCGCGTGCGTGGGTGGCGGCCATGCCGGGATGGATGCCGAGCGCCTGCGCACCGGTGCAGGCAGCGACCACCTCTTCGCGCCGGCCGACCTTGCCAACGAGAGCGAGCGGCGCGTGCTGGACTGGGGTCATAACTCGCGTGACGACCCGCAACGCAGGCGCCTGCGCCTTGTACGGGTGGCTTGCCGCTTCCGATCGCCTCCCAAGCTCTCGCATTGGCGGCTGCGCATGGACAGGAAGCGACGCGATCTGCGCCTCGACCTCTTCACGCGACTGCGCACTGGTTCGTGCCCAGCGGGCGCCAGGCCGCCAACCGCCGCCCCGTGGCACCGAACAGGCACCAGGATCGTCGTCGACCGGCAGTTGCAGGGCGGGCCGCTCAGGCGGCCGCGTAGCGGGCCGTTCCAACCGTCTCAGCCGCTCGATGGCCAAGTTCGGCAGGAACAGCGAGACGACCCGTCTCATCGCTGCCCTCCACTATCAGGGAAAAGCCCTCACCGCCGCGTTGCCGCGCCAATTCGACCATCCATCTCGCTCGTCCTACACCCGCGACCTCCAGCCGCGCCGAAGGCGCGGAGCCGATCCGCCAGCGCGTCCACGCGGCGGAAGGCTCGGCGAAGGGATCTTGGTCGCGGCCTCGTCGACGACGCAGCAATAGCACCGGCATGTCGGCCTCCGCTGCCACCAGTTGCAGGCGGCGGGTTGCAACCATCGACACCTTGCTGGCTTCAGCGATGATCGCCGATGGCGTCCCGTCGCGAACCGCGTCCTCGATTACGGCAAGCAACGCCGCGTCATCACAGGGCTGAGCATAGATAACATCAGACGAGGAAAGGCCTGCCTGAGCCAAAGCTGGTGCGTAGAGGTCGGTGCGGCACGTGGCCCACAGGACAGGGCCGCTGGCGTTAGCGGCCTCGCGCGCGGCAATGCCAGCAAGGAACAGCGTGGTTGCGGCATCATCCACCAGTGATGCACTGCGCGCCGTCGCCTCGTGAAGCGCGCCGGCACGTAAACCCCCGGCCCCAAGTCTGCTATCGATCGCGGCCACGCCGAACGGCAGCACGCGGTAGTCGGTGACCGGCGTGGCGATCGTCCGCAGGTGGGCAAGGTCGGTGGCAAGGGACTCGGGGGCGGGGGACATCATGGTCTAAGACTCTACTCGTTCCCTTTATGTTCCGTCACCAAGTCCTACATTGCAAGGGCTTTGATCGTCCCAATCCGGGGAGGTGCCCTGCCTTTCCCCTCGGCGCACGAAGGGGAACGAAAAAAACACGAAGCGGCAACAAATGGCGAATAATTCGCTTTCGTTTGGCCCTTTAGTGACTCATAGAATCGTCATGCCGATCCGCCCCGAGAACCGCTGGCTCTACCCGATCGACTGGCGGCAGCTCTCGCAGACGGTCCGGTTCGATCGTGCTGGAGCAAAGTGCGAGGGATGCGGTCGACCGCATCTGCGCCGTGTGGTCCATCTTGGCGACGGACGCTGGTGGGATGCCGATGTCCGGTGCTGGCGGTCGGACCGCGGCAAGCGTATTTCCATGAAAACCGGGTTCGTGCTGGCGTCGGTTCGGGTGACCTATGTCGTCCTGGCCTGTGCACATCGCGATCATGATCTCGGCAACAGCGCGGCTTCGAACCTCAAGGCGCTATGTCAGCGTTGCCACATGATCCACGATGCGGCCGAGCATCGCTGGCAGCGCTGGTGGAATGTCTTTCGGCTCCGGGCGATCCGCGATCTTTACGAAGATCCCCGCGTCACGCGCGAACGCGTCGCCAGCCGCTAGAGATCGATGTTTCGGGCCCGCATCGCTTCGGCTGCGAGGTCGGCGATCGGCCCCCGCCCTGAGGTGGCCTCATAAACCTCAGCGACATCGTGATCGGCTAGCTTATCCAGCATGAGGCGAACAGCTGCGGCACTCGTGTGTCCAGTACGGTCTTTGTCTCGTCGTTCGCCATGGCTAAGGTCCCGTCGAAGTTTACAACGGAGATCGAATAGCATGAACGTAAGTGACCTGGCCAAGGGCGTCGCGGAAGCGACCGGTTCGAACGATGCCGATGCGAAAAAGGCGATCACTGCCGTATTCGACCAGATCGCGGCAGCAGCCGTGAAGGGTGAGGAAGTCTCGATTCCAGGGTTCGGCAAGTTCACCGTCAAGGACCGCCCTGAGCGCGAAGGTCGCAACCCCGGGACCGGTGAGGCGATCACGATCGCGGCCTCAAAGAAGATTGCGTTCACGGCCGCCAAGGGGCTGAAGGACAAGCTGTAAAACGTGTGCGCCGACTAGTGACTTTGTCGGCGCCAACCCAAGGGATACGCTTCGTGTGCAACCGGTATCGTATGACGGCGAAGGAAGCTGACCTTGCGGTCACCTTCGGTATCCGGCCTCCCTACGAGAAGGACGAGGAATACCCCGTCGGTGACATTTTCCCGACGGGCAAGAAGACCGCGTTTTACGGCAAGGTGATCGTGCAGGACGGTGAGGAGCGGAAGCTCGAGCGTATGGAATGGGGTGTGCCGACGCAGGTGCCCAGTGCTCGCGACCCCTCGGTTAAGCTTACCAAGTACGTGACAAACGTGCGCAACCTGAACTCCAGCTTCTGGCGATCGATGCTGATGACCCCCGCGCGCCGCTGCCTTGTCCCGGTCACCGCCTTCTCTGAATACGGATTAGCGCCTGGCGAAGACTGCAAGAAGCCGCTGCACTGGTTTGACGTGCCCAGCCGTCCGGTCTTTGCCTTTGCCGGCATCTGGCGTCCGACCGAGCGCGGCAACGCCTACGGCTTCCTGACGACCGAGCCGAACGCGATCGTGTCACCCATCCACCCCAAGGCCATGCCGGTCATCCTACACGACGACGATTACGATCGTTGGCTGACAGCGTGCTGGGACGATCTGAAGGACTTGGTCGCGCCCTACCCGTCGCAGTTGATGCGAACTAAATAATCACCCTCATAAGCGTTGCGATCAATATTAGCCGCGCCACGCAAAACGCTAATTTGTCAGCCGAACAAGGCCTAACGGATTTAGTCTTGGCGCTGTTCAATTACGGCTTCGCGAAGCAAGTCCGCAATTCGGTCAGCGTTTATCCCCAGATGTTCCAATACACCAACCGTGTCGGAACCGACAGGCATGGTGTGGCCTGCGGAAGCCGGCCGTCGACCGCCAAGTGTCAGAGGAATGGCCGGCATCTTGCCATCGTTGCCATTGGGCAAAGTCACATCGATTAACCCGCCCGATGCAAGGAGGTGTTCGTCATGCGCCAACTGACCAGGCGTCCGCACCGGAGCAAACGGCAAGCCAGTCTTTTCGACCTCCGCAATCAGTTGTGCGACGGTTAAATTCCCTAAAACCGCTTGGATTGCAGGTACGAGCCACGGGCGCGCTGCGGCGCGGTCAGCATTTGTTGTTAGCCGTTCGTCAGTTAGCAGTTCGTCTTGCCCGAATTGGCGGCAGAAGGTTTCCCACTGGGAATCGCCAACCACTGCAATAAACAGCTGGCTTCCGTCAGCTGTGTCGAACAAATCATAAATCGGCCAAGGTCGTGCCTGCGCAGGCAATGGCTTCTCTTCACCGCCATTTATTTCATGCGCCAGCATCGCCTGGCCCATCAGGAAAACGGTATTCTCGTATAGAGAGGCTTGAACCTCCTGGCCTCGGCCGGTGGTTTCGCGTTCCCGCAACGCCGCTTGGATACCGATTACCCCGAACATACCGCCCATAATATCGTTGACCGAAGCGCCGGCACGCATCGGCTTTCCTGGCGGCCCAGTCATATAGGCTAAACCGCCCATCATCTGCACAACCTCATCGAGCGCCGTGCGCTGATCGTACGGACCAGGAAGAAATCCTTTGAGCGAACAATAGATCAACCGTGCATTGATAGCCATTGCGTCCGCAGGTCCGAGCCCCAGCTTAGTCATCAAGCCCGGTCTAAAGTTCTCAACGACGACGTCGAAATGAGGGATCATCTCTTTTATTAGATTGACGCCATCAGGAGAGCGGGTGTCGATCGCGACGATTTTCTTCGATCTATTAAACGCCGTGTAGAATCCTGATCCAAGCCCAGGCAAATATCTCGTGCGATCTCCCTTGCCGATCGGCTCGACCTTGACGACTTCTGCTCCGAGGTCGGCAAGGATCTGGCAGCAGGATGGTCCCATGACCATCTGCGAAAATTCGAGGACCTTAATCCCGGTCAGTGGCAGAGCACTCATCTCAAATACCTTGTATCGGTTTGAAGGTCAGGCGGCGAGCGGCAAGCCGGCCCGCGCCAATTGCCCGTAAAGCTGTTCGTCCGGCATTTCGCGCGAAAGAATTGCGCGGACCGCCATCAGCTTCTCAACATCGACGCCCACGTCGAACCCCATCGATTGGGCAAGGAATACAACATCTTCCAAGACGACGTTGCCGGTCGCCGCTGGCGCAAAGGGGCAGCCTCCCAAGCCGCCGAGCGATGCATCAAGGATGCGGACGCCTTCATCAAGCGCAGCCGCAGCGTTGGCGATGCCAAGGCCCCGGGTATCGTGGAAGTGCATGCCAATCGGCATATTGCCAAGCTCGCGGGACAGTGCCCGCGCAAGTGCACGAACCTGCGTTGGACCACCATAGCCCACGGTATCCGCCACACTGACTACGTCCGCCCCCAGGTCGCGGCATGCAACCGCCATGCGTACGACTTCGTCGATCGGTACTGCGTCCTTGCCAGCTATCGAGCATCCGAAAGCCATCGCAATTCCGACTGTAACGACAGGTTTGCGTGCGCTAGCGTCACGCAACGCAATAATCTCTGAGATTTCCTTCAGACCATCTTCGCGCGAGCGGCGGGCGTTCGCCATGTTATGCGCTTCCGACGCTGATACGACGCAGAGAATTTCATCTGCTGCCCCGGCAAGCGCATTCAACCCACCGCGCTTGTTCAGAGCAAGCGCCGTAGAGAACGCTCCCGGTAACGTAGCGACCTTGCCAATTAAGGTGTCCACATCAGCGAACTGCGGGAATGACGATGCCGGCAGGTAAGATCCAACTTCAAAATGCCGCAGCCCGGCAGCGTAATCGATATCGATCCAGTCCTGTTTTGCGGCGGTCGATGGAAATTTCTTCACCAGCTGCAATCCGTCGCGCAACCCGACTTCGCGGATCACAACGGTATCGCTCGGATAGATCGCGTCGACTGCGATATTCATGCTTAGCACTCTCCGTCCATGCATCTGACAAACGCTCAGGCGAGTATACCGCCTGCGCCGTGCAGTTGCCGCAGAAAAGCCACGTTACCCGTCAAAAGTCAACCGGCCGGTCAGTCAATTAATTGTTTGACCGCTCAAACTTTGAGGGAATTACCGCCCCTCCCAAAAGGGACGTTCGCCAGCCAGAAACGTCTCGATCCCATGGCGGAAATCACGGCTGGTGAAACACATCTCGAGTAAATCGTCGGTATTCACCGTACGGGCAGTCGCATCGCGGAGCCGTCGTAATGCCTCCTTCGTCACACGCAACGTCAATGGCGCATGGCTCGCGACGGTGAATGCCAACGCCTCTGCACGTTCAGCGAGGGCTTCGGGGCTCTCGAGCACTTCTGTTACGAGCCCGATCATTTTCGCCTCATCCGCGTCGACCAAGCGAGCGGTGTAAATCAATTCTAGAACGCGTGCCGACCCTATAATCGCGGCGAAGCGCGCATAACCTATGCCAGCGATGCAATTGCCAATGGTTCGCGCGATCGGCATTCCAAACCGTAAATTGGCCGCCGCGATACGCAGATCGCAAGCTACCGCGATCGCAGCTCCGCCGCCCGTGACCGCGCCAGCCATTGCCGCGATGGTCGGTTTAGGGCAGCGTTCGATCGCACTCAGGACACCGTCGCTCATCGCCTCATAGTCGAGAGCATGCTGTGCTGTGGTTAACGCTCGCAGTTCAACGATGTCAGTACCAGAAGCGAAAGCCTTGCCGCCCGAACCGGTGATAACAACGACCCGTGTCTCAGGATCGTCGCCAGCCTCCTCGATCGACGCCTTCAGCTGTGCCCACATGGCAAAGGTCAACGCATTGCGCGCCTTTGGATTATGCAGCGTTATCGTGCGAATACCATCCGCTACCCTCTCGACGAGGCGCGGTGGGTCAACCGATACATTGCTCACGATGCGAGTGCCATTCTCGATGCGGGCTCATGCACGATGCCGTCGCGCAGAAGCGACTCGATATCACCATCAAGTATCCCGTTTTCACGCAAGACCTCGCGAGTATGCTGCCCGACCAGCGGAGCAGCGCTCTCGCCCGGCGCGGAACGACCATCGAACAACACCGGCGAGCCCAACGACCGGGTCCGACCTCCCAACGGATGATCCACGTCGATTACCATGTTCACGGCGCGTGCCTGTGGATGTTCGACAGCGTCGGCGACAGTGTTGAGCGGGCCCGCCGGCACGCCTGCCGCATCGAACAACGCTAGCCAATGTGCGACCGTATTTGTTCTGAGAACATCATTGAGTAAATGCGCAAGTTCGCCGCGGTGCGCGACGCGGTTCTGTGGGGTGAGGAAGCGTGGATCCACCTTCCACTCGGGATGCCCGAGGATATCTGTGATCTTCAGCCAGCTGTTCTGGTTGCCACCACCGATTGCGATACCGCCATCAGCACAATCAAGCACCTCGTAGGGCGCGATCAGGGCATGCGCAGTTCCGAGCTTCTGGGGCAGTTCGCCTCGCGCGAAATAATAGGCCGAGAACCAGAAGGTCTGATGCATTGCGGCCTGCATCAGCGAAGTGTCCACACGCTGTCCCTCGCCCGTCTTAAGGCGATGAACATAGGCGGCAGTGATACCAAGCGCTGCAATGATGCCGGCGTTTATGTCCGCGATCGAAACGGCAGGCTTGGTCGGCGGACCGCCTGGATGCCCGGTCGCGTCGATCAGTCCAGCGAACGCCTGAAGTATCAGGTCAAATCCGCCCTTGTCGGCGAGCGGCCCGGTGCGACCATAGCCCGAGATCGAGCAATAGATCAGCGCGGGATTGATTACGCGCATAGCATCATAATGAATGCCCAGCCGTTCGACGACTCCTTTGCGGAAATTCTCCGTGACGACATCGAACTTTGGTACCAGCGACAATAGGAGTTTACGACCTCGATCTGTTCGTACGTCGATCGCGAGCGAGCGTTTGCCGCGGTTGATCATCATAAACGATGGCGGCAACGCGGCATCGTTCGGGCCGCTATAATGACGCGCGTCATCGCCTGCCGGAAACTTCTCAATCTTAACAATGTCTGCTCCCATGTCCGACAGCATCAGGCCGCAGGTCGGCCCCGCCATGATCTGGCTGACTTCCATCACTTTCATGCCCGCCAGAGGCAGATGACCGGGATTGCTGGTTTGGGTGATCATGGTCTTACCTTTCGTGATCAGAAACGCGGAATGTTAGGAAAAGCAATGGCACCGTTATGGACATGCATACCGCCAAGCTCGGCGCATCGGTGCAGTGACGGCAGCAACTTGCCGGGGTTCAGGCGCCCCTCGGGATCGAAGGCGGCCTTGATACCATGTAACAAATCAAGTTCAGTTTCACCGAATTGCCAGCACATCGCGTCGAGCTTTTCGACTCCGACGCCGTGTTCGCCAGCAATGACGCCGCCCTCAGCTACGACACTGCGCAGAATTGCCTCGGCCAAGGCATGCGCGCGCGCCTCCTCCCCCTCGACAGATGCGTCGTAGACGAGCACCGGATGGAGATTACCGTCGCCTGCATGGAAGCTCTGCACGATCGCGATGCCATATTCCCGGCCAAGCGCGTAAATAGCCGCCATGGACCGCGCGAGGGCACGTCTGGGCACGGTACAATCGGCAATGTAGATATCGCGGGCCTCCCGCAGAAGAGCCGGCAGAATGGATTTGCGCGCGTGCCACAACGCTTGGCGCTCGACAGCGTCGTGAGCCGAGCGGATCTCGATGGCATGATGGCGCGCGAGCACTGTGCGTACGGCCATGGTCGCCGCCTCGACTTCGTCGCCATCGCCGTCAAGTTCACACAGGATTGCGCCAGCCGCGTCGGTTCGCAGCCGCAGATGGGGCAAAAGTCCATCAGATGCGATCAGTGACGCCTGATCCATCACTTCCAACCCGGACGGCACCACCCCAGCCGCAACGATATCGGCCACCGCCCCGCCGAGCGTCGCGAGATCGGGCATGAAGGCAAGTAGCACGTGCGCTACGGGCGGGCGGGGCAGAAGCCGCACTCTGACGCCCGTGATCAATCCGAGCAGCCCCTCTGACCCGCACAACAGAGCCAACAAGTCATAACCGGGCTGGTCAAGCGCCCCTTCCCCCAGCACTATCTGTTCGCCAGCCGCAGTGGCGAGTTCAAGCCCGACGACGTTCTGCACCGTCACGCCATATTTGACACAGTGCACGCCGCCTGCGTTTTCGGCGACGTTGCCGCCTATTGTAGAAGCGATCTGACTGGAGGGATCGGGCGCATAGAACAGCCCGTGACTCGCGGCCGCCTCGGACAGCAATAAATTGACGACTCCGGGCCCGGCCACCGCCTGTTGTATCGTGGGCTCAATCGCAAGATCGCGCAGCTTGTGCAGCGTCACGAGAACGCCGTCGGCGATCGGCAAAGCACCGCCCGACAAGCCGGTCCCTGCCCCGCGCGGTACGATTGGCACACCGTGGGCAGCGCATATACCTAGGACGGACCGCACCGCTGCTACGTCCCTTGGCACCGCAACCGCCCCGGGCCGCTGCGTCACATTGAACAGGGCGTCGCATTCATATGGTCCGAGCGATGTGGTGTCAGTGACGAAATCACCTTTGAGCAGGCTAGCACGTAATTGATCAAGCGCGGTCATGGGCAAAACGCTTTTCATGCCGTCCCCTCGCCAAAGTCGATATGCCGGTTGAGGATCTGTGCCGGGTCGAAAACAGCTCGCAACCTTCGATGAATTCGAGCCATAACCGGCGGAAGCTCGGGAACGGCAGTTTGGCCAACACGGCGGGCAATCCCCCCATTGCAGGCCGACCATGCATGCAGGTCGACATCTACAGGTACGCAAACCCAGCGCACCCAGCCTGCCCAATCGATCACTACGGGTGCGTCGATCGCAGGTGCGTCGGCGCGGACTGACAGTCGCCAAACGGTCTCACCAGGGTCGGGTGTCATGGCAGCCAGGCGCTGATCGCGTAGACGGTCCCAGAATTCGCGTGCGACCGCGTCGGGAATCACCTCCCCGCCAACTGCCAATACCGCGCGCGAGACTGACGCCGTCGCACCTGCGAGCCGGACATAGAGTACGCCTTTGGACCACCCACCCGCGGAAAGGGGCAAGGGCTGGCCACGCAGAAAATTGAGTCTTTCGATCGCTTCGCTCTGAGTGGTTACAAGCCGGACGGTGCTCACGGCCGCAGGGATTGGAACCAAGCGCAACGTTACCTCGGTCAATAGTCCAAGTGTGCCCCGAGCGCCCGTCATCAGCCGCGGCACATCGAAACCCGCCACATTCTTCAGAACTGCTCCACCGAACGACGCTCGCCGGCCTTGTCCGTCGATAATCCTTACGCCGAGCACGGCGTCGCGAACTGCACCGGCAAACGGGCGTGATGGTCCGGCAAGCCCGCGCGCGACCGCTCCTCCAATCGTGGTACCAGCTCCGTATCGTGGCGGCTGGAACGGCACCATCTGTCCGTGACGCCGCAGATCAGTCGCAAGCGCTTCGAGCGTCGTGCCCGCACGTACCGTGACGATAGCCTCGCTGGGATCGTGATGAACGATCCCGGACCAGCTCGCGGTCGACAAGATTGCAGCATCGGTCCTCACAGATACCGGGCGAGGATCAGTGCCGCCACCAACGATCACAATCGGAACCTTTGTCCTAACCGCTTCGCCGATTTGATGCTGCCATGAACCGAGTACATCGGCATCGAACGGCGCGACCGGTTGACCGGTTAATTTTGCGGTATGCATGCACGTCCTCTCAAGGAGGATCGTAACGACAACGCGTCTCCGCCGACAAACAGCTTCTACTTATCCAGTCATCAGCAGGGCCGATGGCTTGGCAATGTGAGACCGCGCCATTCTCCGGATCGAACGCGCTCGGCGACCAATAATACTATCAGGTCGTGCACTATCGCCCCCGCAATCGAAAGTGGAGCATCTGCGTTACGCAACATGACTAAATCGCGCCCAACCTCGGTGACCGGTCTTGCCACAACCAGCCCCGCAACAACGGCTTCTCGAATTAGCGGCCAGGGCATGACAGAATCATGCGTGCCACGCGTAACGAGGCTAAGCTGCGTGCCTGGATCATCGATCTCTACTGCACGATCACCAACCGACGTCGCCAGCGCATCGTCCAGCAACATACGGATACTATGGGGGCGGCAAGGGAGTGCGAGGCGCATTGGATCGATATCTGCAACGCCAACGACCATCGGAAACGCCGGCGCGCGTTCGGGGGCGCAAAGGAAGAACATTTGTTCGCGGGCAAGGGAGTCAACGATCAATCGAGCGTCATCCACCGGTGCAAACGCGATGGCGAGGTCACAACTCCGCGCATGCAGCATCGACGTGATCGCACGGTTGGGCGCGCCAGTAATGCGTAGCCGAACGGCAGGATGATCCCGGTGAAGCCGATCATACAGTGGCAGCGCGAGCATTTGCGTGACGCTGACTGGCATTGCTACGGATACTGTGCCTTTGGCTGCAGCGCCGAGCGAACCGATGTCGCCTCGCATGGCCTCGATCTGCGACAGGATTAGCCGGGCACGATCGTTCAGAAGTATGCCGTGTGCGGTCGGCACCACTCCGCGGGGCGTGCGATGCACCAAAAGTACACCGTAATTAGCTTCGAGACCTGCCAGCTGCTGGCTGAGCGCCGATTGCGTTAAGCCGATCCGCTCAGCCGCGCGTGAAACGCTACCCGCCTCGACGATGGCTACGAAGTTAGCCAGGATTCGACTATCCGCCAACGCTCTCAGCTATTGGCGGCTTCGGACTGCAACGGCTCGACCACCGTCATGAGCAGTAAGAAGGAGACGAGCGAGGCGATCGACAACGCTACAAACACCATATCCCAACTGTAGCGGTCCAGGATGATTCCGGTCACAAACGGCATGGCCGCACCTCCCAACTGCCCGGACGTATTTAGGATCGCGACCGCGATCGGAAATGTGGCCCGACTTGTAAACGAACCGAAATAGATGGGAAAACACGAATAGCCGAGGCTGAGTGCGAACCCGGTCAACAGCAGCAATGCGCCAAGAGCAAAGGGATCGTTGGGCGACGACCGCAACGCGAACATCATCACGATCGTCGCGGCGCAAGCCACAAGCATCATCGGCTTGCGCCGTCCGCCAAGCAGGCGGTCAGAAATAAGGCCGCCGCCGAACGCCCCGAGCACCGCGCCGATAAATGGTGCGGACGCTACAAAGCCGGTGTTCATAATGGAAAATTGCTTGACCTCCTGAAGGTAGGTCGGAAGCCAGGCTAAAATAACATTGATCGTACCAGTCAGCACGAAGTAGCCAAGCGACACACCCCATACCGTCCAGCTACTCAGGATCTGCCCTGTCGTCTTACATTCGGCCACTGGTCGAGTCCGGATCACGGTATCAAGCCAAGTGGGGACGGGACGGAGTGCATGGATGGCTTTGCCACCATCGGCGACCGATTTGTCATCGATCAGCGCCGCCTCGCTCCTTGAAACCCAACGGCTATCCGCTGGACGATCCGGCACGAAGGCAAGCCAGAGGAACGGTAATATCAGGCCCGGCAGCGCGAACAGCAAAAAGATATAGTGCCAGCCTAGGCTAAGGATGATCACCGCGCCCAAGGGCGGGACAATCACTGGCCCGAATTTTGCCGATGATAGGAATATACCTGCAGCAGTTCCCTTTTCGCGCTTAGGGAACCAGTTATTTATGGCTGTAATGCAGGCTACAGCGATCGGCGCTTCGGCAAGACCTAGACCGACCCGACATATCCGCAGCATTGACGCCGATTCGACTAGCCCATGCAGTCCCGTGAAGATCGATGTCAGTAGCAGCGACAAGGTCAAGGTATGGCGAACACCAAACCTCTTCACGATGAATGCCGACGGTATTTGACCAGCTGCATAAGCAAGGAAGAAAAGGCTGGCGATTTCGCCGGCCTCGGTATTGTTGAAGTTAAATTGCTTAACCAGGTGTGGAAGCACGATTCCGATATTTGCACGATCGGCCGACGCCAGTGTATAAATTACAAATAGGAACCCAAGCACCCACCACCGCACGCCGCTTGATGCCGGGGCGGGCCGCCTCGACGTTGCGTCCGGGTCAAAATTCGCGGTACGGTTCAGTTCCATCCTCGATCCCTCGATCCGGCGCGCGCCGGCCTTATTGTAGGCCGCTCTCTATAACGCGATTACCGGGTCGTATTACCGTCCGTCCGGTCAGTCAATCATTGGGTACGTCGAAAATATTCGCTCGCCGCATAGATACCATCACCTGTCCCGGATGCGATTCGGTTCAGCACAATACGCAGCCGCGCATGGCCGAATTCTTTTGCCCACGCGAGCGGACCGAAAGGGTAGTTTGCCCCGTATCGCATCGCCAGATCAACACCGTCGGCATTAGCTACCTGGTCACGCACTGCGGCACCTGCGGCATTAGCGAGTTGTGCCAGCGTACGCAGAACAACGTGACCAGGCCGATCAGCCACCGCATGGATTGGTAGGCCTGCCCGCGAAGCAAGTGAGGCCGCAGCACGTACGGCATCCGGGTTTGACCCCGAAACACCAATCGCTGTAGCCTGTTCGCCGAACCAGTCGATCACGCCTACAGGTCGGCCAAGTTCCTCAGCGAGTGTCGCCGCCATACGGCCATCGACGCTCGTAATAAGGATGCCGTCAACATCCACCATTCCGTCTGGAACGTCGCCGTTGCTCGCCGAGCCGGCAAGCCGAGTAAACCCTGCGTCAAGCGCATGACCGGCGACGATTAGCGACGCCGTAGGCGCTGCCATTGGTTCGGGAGCCGTTAGGTTCGTACCATCATAGGTATAGACGCCCTGGCCTACCTTGCGACCGTACCATCCCGCGGCAACGAGGGCAGATTGCGCCGGTTGCGGCACGAACTGGGTCTGACCAAAATAAGCGTCGTAGACCGAACGTGCGACCGCATAATTAACGTCGTGCCCGATCATATCGGCGAGTTCGAGCGGCCCCATGCGAAACCCTGCGCCGCGCAGCAGCGCATCGATTGCCTCCGGAGCAGCGACGTTTTCGCCCCAAGCACGGAATCCTTCAGCGTAATAAGGCCGCGCGACACGGTTCACGATGAAGCCTGGAACGTCGCGTACCGGCACTGCGACCTTGCCCCATGCAGTCGCAAGCGTCACGATGCGGTCCGCTACAGCACTATCAGTGCTGGCCCCCGCGACGACTTCCACGAGTTTCATTACAGGAGCTGGATTGAAGAAGTGCATACCGCCGAACCGACCAGGCACTCGGCGCCCCGCGGCCAGTTCGGTTACTGACAATGACGATGTGTTCGACATCAGCATCGCCGTGTCTGCGACGACCGCCTCGATCGTGTCGAACAGCGCGCTCTTGACCGCTTTGTCCTCGACGATCGCCTCGATGACCAGCCCGGCAGAGGCCAGTCCATCGACCACGTCGGTCCATACGACTCGCTCGATCACTGCTTCGGCGGGTTCACGAAGGCGACCGCGCACGCCGTCCTTGGTCACGTTTGTCGCGAAAAGCTCGCGTCCGCGTTGAAGTGCGGCTGCGAACGGGTCGAACACGATGACGGGATGCCCCGCCTGCGCGGCGACCTGGGCGATGCCAAGTCCCATCGCGCCTGCGCCACAGACTGCTACCGTCAGCCCGACATCACTCATGCGTCGTAGCTCACGACAACGTCTTCGCTCGTGGGGGTTGCTTGGCAGGTGAGGACGTAGCCCTGTGCTACTTCCTCGGCGCTCAACCCATAGTTCAAGCGCATATCGACGGTGCCGGATAACACTTTTGCGCGACAGGTGGCGCAAACACCACCTTTGCATGCATAGGGCGCCTCGGCACCGGCGTTGCGAACGCTGTCGAGGATGTTGCCTGCATCAACGTCGAACTCGATCGTCAGCTTTCGCCCTTCGAGCACCACACCCATCCTACGCCCAGCGGCTGCTTGCGCCGTGGCACGTGCCGCCTCATCCAGAACAGGACTCGATCCGGCACTAGCAAAGCGCTCGAGAAGAATACGGTCTGACGGAACGTTGGCAGCAAGCAACGCTTGTTCGGCGGCCTCCATCATCCCTTCGGGTCCACACACAAACGCCATGTCGATCGTCCCCGGATCGACCAACGTTGCGAGTATCTCGTCGCACTTGCTGCGATCAAGACGTCCGTTGAACAGATCGATGTCTTCTTCTTCCATCGTTAGAAAATGGTAGACTTCGAGTCGGCCGAGAAAACGGTTCTTGAGAGCCGAAAGCTCTTCCAGGAACAGTACCTGACTGCTCATCCGGTTCCCATAGCACAAGGTGAAGCAACTTTCCGGCTCAGTAAGAAGCGCGGTCCGGATCAGCGAGAGTACGGGCGTAATTCCAGACCCCGCGGCAAATGCGGCGTAGCGATGGCGATTGGCTGGATCGAACCGGTAGGTGAAGTGTCCCGATGCGGCGAGTACGTCTAGCGTATCTCCGACCCGCAGCGTTTCGTTCGCATGCGTGGAAAACCGTCCGCCGGCGAGCATCTTGACGGCCACGCGCAACTCGCCGTCTAGGGGCGAAACGCAAACCGAATAATTGCGGCGCACATCCTCCCCACCAAGCGTGGAGCGTAACGTCAGATACTGTCCGGGTTGGAAGGCGAAAGTGTCCGCAAGAGCCTCGGGTACGTCGAACCGGATCGAGACGGCATCGCTCGACTCACGACGGACTTCGGCAACACGCAACGGATGAAAATCGGTCTTGGCACTCATCGGGCGCATCCTAGAAGCATTTGAAACGATCGAACGGTTCGGCGCAATCAAGGCAGCGCCACATCGCCTTGCACGGGGTCGATCCAAATCGGCTGACCTCGGTGGTGTGAGACGACCCGCAACGTGGGCATGCGGCGGGTGCCGAATCCTTGAGTGTCGTCGCCGCCGCCCCCTTGTCGGGCGGCGCGATGCCATAGGCACGCAGCTTTTCGCGTCCCGCATCGGTAATCCAGTCGGTTGTCCAAGGCGGCGACAATTCCGTCACGATCCCTACCGCGTTGAACCCAGCGACATCCAAAGCGCCGCGCACCATCATCTCTATCGCAAGTGTGGCGGGGCACCCGGTATAGGTAGGCGTGATGGCGACGTCGGCACCACCGTCCGCCCGGAACCGAATGCCGCGCAGGATGCCTAGATCGGCCAGTGTCACCGCCGGAATCTCCGGGTCGGGAACTTCCCCGACGACGTTCAGGATATCGTCTGCAACGTCGACCATGCAGATCACCAGACCGCGTCTGGATAAGCTCGCGGCAGGAACTGCATTTCAGCCAGTAAATGCCCAAGATGCTCGCTATGCCGCCCGATCCGCCCGCCGGTGATGCCACGGGTGACCTGAGGCCGCTCCAGCCCGGCTCGGGCAAAGACGGCATCCACGGCAGCATCCCATGCCGGACGCAAGCTCGCGCGATCCACCGCAAATCCCGCCGCAACGAGATCGGCCTCGCCGTCCTGCACCTCGAACAGCTCGTCGACGAAACGCCAGTTCCATGCGAGCCCAGCGATCATGCGCCGCTGGCTTTCCTCGGTGCCATCCCCCAGCCGTACAATCCAGTCGCCCGAGAGACCTGCGTGATAATCAACTTCCTTCACCGCCTTTTCAGCGACTTCGGCGATCTTACGGTCGGGCAACGACACAAGTGCCTGCATGTGCAGATACTGCCACGTGGAAAACAGGAACTGCCGCGCCATGGTGCGGGCAAAATCCCCATTTGGTTGCTCGACTAACAGGCAGTTGCGAAAGTCGTAGACGTCGCGGCGAAACGCGAGCGCATCGGCATCACGCCCGACACCTTCGACAATGCCCGCATAGCCAAGGAAATGCTGGGCTTGCCCAATAAGATCAAGACCAAAATTGGCTAGAGCAAGGTCGACTTCCAGCGTCGGTGCGTGCCCGCACCATTCGCCAAGGCGCTGACCAAGGATCAATGCATCGTCACCTAGCCGTAAGGCATGTTGGACGCGGGCGGCTTGAAGCAACTCGCCCATCAGATGTGCTTGATATTGTCAGGTACGACATAAAATGTCGGATGCCGATAAACCTTGTCCGCCGCCGGCTCGAACAGTTTACCGGCGTCGCCTGGATCAGACGCGGTGATTTGTGCTGATGGCACTACCCACAGACTGACGCCCTCCATACGACGCGTATAAACGTCGCGCGCACCATCAATGGCCATCTTCGCGTCGGCTGCATGAATGCTACCGACATGTCGGTGCGCCAACCCGTTCTTGGCGCGCACGAACACCTCCCACAATGGGAACTCGCCGTCCATCAACCCTCTCCCCGCTTCGTTAATGGCCGCCTTGCCGGCGGCCCTTTGGTCAGGCTGCTATGCGCTGCGACTGCTTTTCAGCATGTGCCATCGCCGCATCGCGAACCCACGCACCGTCATCCCACGCCTTACGGCGCGCCTCCATGCGCTCCATCGCAACGGGGCCTTCCCCCCGCACTACCGCAAAAAACTCATCCCAATCGGGCGTACCAAAGTCATAACCGCCCTTTTCCTCGTTCCACACGAGGTCTGGGTCAGGAATGGTTAGACCGATTGCTTCCGCTTGCGGTACCGTGACGTCGACAAATTTCTGGCGCAACTCATCGTTCGTGTCCCGCTTAATACGCCACCGCATAGATTGCGCCGTATTCGGAGACTGGTCGTCCGGAGGTCCGAACATCATCAGCGACGGCCACCACCAGCGGTTCAGCGCATCCTGCGCCATTGCCTTTTGCTCGGCTGTGCCTGCCGCCAGTGCCATAACAGCTTCATAGCCTTGGCGCTGATGGAAGCTCTCTTCCTTGCAGACCCGAACCATCGCACGTGCGTACGGCCCGTAAGACGTCCGCTGCAGCGGCACTTGGTTCATAATCGCTGCGCCATCGACCAGCCAACCGATCGTGCCGATATCCGCCCAGGTGAGAGTCGGATAGTTAAAGATCGTCGAATACTTAGCCTTGCCGGCCAAAAGCGCTGCAGTCATTTCGTCGCGCGACGTCCCTAGGGTTTCTGCGGCACAGTAAAGATACAAACCATGGCCCGCCTCGTCCTGCACTTTAGCTAACAAGATTGCCTTACGGCGAAGAGACGGCGCACGCGAAATCCAGTTACCCTCAGGGAGCATACCGACGATCTCGCTGTGCGCATGCTGCGATATCTGGCGGACCAGCGTCTTGCGATAGGCCTCGGGCATCCAATCCTTCGGCTCAATGAACTCGTCTGCAGCCACACGAGCCTCGAATGCCGCCAGCCGCGATGGGTCTTCGACTGCCATTGGCTTGGGGCGATCGTTGGTTGCGCCCTGCTTCACGTCCTGAACGTACATTCGTCGGATCCTCTCAGCGTTGTTGAGTGAGGCTATATCATTCGCCGACCGGTCGGTCAACTAATTCGATAAGCCGTTGATTAAACGCATTTAGCGAAAGACCGCAGGGGTTCAGACGCGCTCAATGACCATCGCAATGCCCTGTCCGACCCCAATACACATCGTGCACAGCGCATAACGGCCGCCGTTCCGCTGCAGTTCTTCTGTCGCGGTCAGGACAAGCCGCGCGCCCGACATGCCAAGCGGATGACCGAGTGCGATCGCACCGCCATTTGGATTGACATGCGCTGCGTCGTCCGGGACTCCAAGCGCTCGCAGCACCGCCAATCCTTGGCTTGCAAACGCCTCGTTCAACTCGATGAGGTCCATCTGGCCGATCGTAAGGCCTGCCTTTGCCAGCACTGCGCGCGAGGCAGGAGCTGGGCCGATTCCCATGATCCGCGGCGATACGCCGACCACCGCGGTTGCAACCACCCTTGCCCGGGGCGTCAGGCCATGATCACGGACCGCGGCTTCGGATGCGACAATGATGGCTGCCGCACCGTCGTTGACGCCGGATGCGTTACCGGCAGTCACCGTGCCGTCAGTGCGTACAATCGGACGTAGCTTGCCGAGCGCCTCCATCGAGGTCGCGCGGGGATGCTCGTCCTGCGATACAATTATCGCGTCGCCTTTGCGCTGCAGGATAGAGACAGGCACGATTTCAACGTCGAAGCGACCTGACGCCTGTGCTGCTGCGGCCTTTGCCTGACTCCTGACTGCGAACGCATCCTGGTCGGTTCGGCTAACCTGAAAATCTTGCGCGACGTTCTCAGCCGTCTCTGGCATAGAGTCGATACCAAACTCGGCCTTCAACCGAGGATTAACGAACCGCCAACCGATCGTCGTATCGAACACATCGGCCTGGCGCGCAAAAGCGCTTCCCGCCTTACCCATGACGAAGGGTGCGCGGGTCATACTTTCGACCCCGCCGGCGACGTAAAAGTCAGCTTCCCCGGCCTTGATCGCACGGGCGGCCGTTCCGACGGCATCCATACCAGATCCGCAAAGACGATTCAGCGTCGTTCCTGGGGCAGTCTCCCCCAAACCGGCGAGCAAAGCAGCCATGCGCGCAACGTCTCGATTATCTTCCCCGGCTTGGTTGGCACAGCCAAGCACAATGTCGTCGATCCGCGACCAGTCGATGCCTGGATTACGATCTTTTAACGCGCGAAGCGGAACCGCCGCTAGATCGTCGGGGCGTACTTGCGCCAGCGCACCACCATAACGCCCGATTGGCGTACGTATCGCGTCGCAGATAAATGCGTCTGCCATAACCTCTCCTTTGATCGCAGCGGACTGTACAGGGTCAAAACTGAAGATACAATAATTGACCGACCGGACGATCTATTTTAACATACCGCATCAAGCGACAGCAGCGCGCGGGAGAGGCAATGAATTACGACACGATCATCTTCGCTATCGAGGCAGGCGTAGCGCGATTGACGCTCAATCGCCCAGACCGCCTGAATAGTTTTACAACCGTCATGCATGCCGAGGTCGGTGACGCGCTCAATCGCGTAGAAGCTGATACAACCGTCCGTACGCTGCTGATTACCGGCGCAGGGCGCGGCTTTTGCGCAGGCCAGGATCTGGCTGACCGAGCGGTTGCACCCGGTGGGGCGGAGGTCGATCTGGGCGACTCAGTCGAACGGTTCTATAACCCGCTTATCCGACGTCTGACTGCTCTACCGTTCCCGGTGATCTGTGCGGTGAACGGCGTGGCAGCAGGCGCCGGCGCGAACATTGCTTTGGCAGCGGACATCGTTATCGCCGCACGGTCTGCCAAGTTCATTCAGTCCTTCGCTGCCATTGGACTGATACCAGATTCGGGCGGGACCTGGGTACTGCCGCGTCTGGTCGGCCAAGCGCGCGCGCTGGGTATGGCGTTGACCGGCGAGCCGATTACCGCAGACACCGCAGCCGACTGGGGCCTGATATGGCAGAGCGTCGACGACGTAATGTTGCTCGACACCGCGAACGCGATCGCCGTGAAGTTCGCGCACGCCCCGACCGCTGGTCTCGCCTCAACGAAAGCGTTGATCCGGCAGAGCTGGTTAAACAGCCTCGATTCCGAACTTGACCTTCAACGCGACGCCATGCGGCGTCTCGGCAAAACGCATGATTACCGTGAAGGCGTCGACGCCTTTCTCAACAAGCGAACCCCGGCCTTTACCGGTCGCTGAACCATTCGGAGAACTTGATCATGAAGCCACTGCACCTAATGAGCTATGCCGAAGGCGACTGGCACGCCACGTCTGAAGGCCTCGACGCCGTCACATCTGCAATCACAGGCGAGACTATCGCTACGATCGGATCCCACGGTGTCGACTTCGCAGCAATGACGCGGCATGCGCGTCAAACTGGCGGCCCAGCCCTGCGGGCGATGACCTTCCATGAGCGCGCGCGGATGATCAAGTCACTCGCCGAAGCAATCATGGCGCGAAAGGAAGAACTTTACGCGCTGTCAGCGCATACCGGAGCGACACGGGCCGACGGCTGGATTGACATCGAAGGCGGCGCCGGCACGCTGTTTGCTTACGCTTCGAAGGGACGCCGCGAACTTCCCAACGACACCATTCTGCTCGACGGCCCTCCAGAGATACTCTCGAAGCGAGGTACTTTTGTTGGGCAGCATATCTTTACACCGCTTCAGGGCGTCGCGGTCCACATAAACGCCTTTAACTTCCCGGTGTGGGGCATGCTCGAGAAATTGGCACCGACCCTGCTGGCCGGTGTTCCCGCGATTGTGAAGCCAGCGTCTGCAACGGCATACGTGACCGAGGCATGCGTACGGATCATGCTTGAGACTGGAGTGCTGCCTGAGGGTGCGTTGCAGCTCATCTCTGGATCGACAGGTAACCTCCTGGATACGCTCACCGCGCAGGACGTCGTATCCTTCACTGGGTCGGCCGCAACGGCGTTGAAGCTTCAGTCAAACCCGGTATTTGCTCGGGAAAGTGTTCGTTTCGTCGCGGAGCGTGATAGCCTGAACGCCACGGTTCTTGGGCCGGACGCAACGCCCGACGCGCCCGAGTTCGATCTCTTCGTGAAGGAAGTCGTTCGCGAGATGACAACCAAGGCGGGTCAGAAGTGCACCGCAATCCGCCGGACTTTCGTACCCGAAACGCTGATCGACGCGGTTGAAGAGGCGATCGCGGCACGCCTCGGCAAGGTCGTCGTTGGCGATCCGAGCGTCGAAGGAACAACGATGGGCGCGCTGGTTAGCGAACGCCAATTGCGCGACGTGCGCCAAGCTGTTGCTGAACTTGCACGGGAAGCACGTATCGTGTTCGGCGATCCCGATGCCGACCCGGTGCCGGGCGGCGCGTTTCTACAACCGATCCTGTTGCGTTGCGACACACCATGGGATGCGACCGTAGTCCACGACCGCGAAGCGTTCGGGCCAGTGTCGACGCTCATGCCGTACCGCGATCTCAACGATGCGATAGCATTATGCAACCGCGGTCAGGGCTCGCTAGTCATGTCGCTCTTTACCTATGATCCGGATGTCGCTGCGAAGGTAGTGATGGGTGCCGCGGCTTGGCACGGTCGCGTGTTGATTCTCGACCGCGATTGCGCGCGAGAATCAACGGGGCATGGCTCTCCTCTACCAGGGCTCGTGCATGGCGGTCCGGGTCGAGCGGGCGGTGGTGAGGAATTGGGCGGCATCCGCGGCGTTCATCATTATATGCAGCGAACAGCCTTACAGGGTAGTCCACGCATGCTGGCGGCCGTGGGCCACCGGTGGATCGCTGGCGCACCTGTCGAGTCCGGCCTCCCGCATCCATTCCGGCTTTCTTTCAGCGACCTCGTCGTCGGCAAGACAATTGAAACGCAGCCGCGCACGATCACACTTGCCGACATAGAGCATTTCGCCGAATTCACTGGTGACACGTTCTATGCTCATATGGACGAGGACGCCGCCAGCGCAAATCCGTTCTTTCCTGGCCGCGTGGCACATGGTTACCTCATCCTAAGCTTCGCCGCGGGCCTGTTTGTCGATCCTGCGCCAGGTCCTGTCCTAGCAAATTACGGGCTCGACAACTTGCGCTTCTTGAAGCCAGTGTCACCCGGCGACGCGATCAAAGTTCGTCTGACAGCAAAGGCTAAGAGCCAGCGAAACGATGAATATGGCGAGGTTCGTTGGGATGCGCTAGTCACGAACCAGGACGACGAAGCGGTAGCAACCTACGAGTTGCTGACCATGAACGCGATGGTGGGGACGGAACAATGACGGTCAAGCTGCTTGCGATGTATCTGCGTCCGGATGATCCGGACGCATTCCTTTCGCATTATCGGGACGTGCACACGCCACTGGTACGTGCCGTCCCGGGGTTGAAAAAACTTGTGGTCAACCATGTCGATTCGACACTTATCGGCACCTCACCATGGTTCCTGATCGCCGAGTTGGATTTTGGCGACAGAGCTGATTTCGAAACTGCCATGGCGTCTCAAGAAAATCGTGCGGTAGGAAAGGACCTGAAGAATTTCGCTGAGGGACTCGTCACGCTCCTTACGGTGCATGCCGCTGACTAAACTCAGCCTTTGGGTCTACGATCAACGACCCGCGAGGCCTTGCCCGCGGATCGTTCGATCGATCCGGGAGCGACGACTTCGACAGCGGCGCTGATACCAATCAAGTCCTTGATGCGTGCAGACAATGTCACCCCAGCCGCTGCGTGTCGTGCCACGCCAGCTTCGACCCGCGCTTCCACGACGATCCGCATATTGTCGAGGCGGTTTTGCCGGGACACCTCTATCCTGTAATGCGGTGAAAGATCAGCGCAGGACAAGATCTGTTCCTCGATTTGGGTCGGGAAAACGTTTACGCCTCGCAGGATCATCATGTCATCGGACCGCCCGGTGATCTTGGCCATCCGCCGCATTGTTCGGGCGGTACCGTGCAGTAACCGCGTGAGATCGCGCGTGCGATAGCGGATAATGGGCATCGCTTCTTTGGTTAGTGACGTGAAGACTAGTTCACCTTCCGCGCCATCTGGCAATACCGCTCCGGTTTCAGGATTGATGATCTCAGGGTAAAAGTGATCCTCCCAGATCGTCAGACCGTCTTTCGTCTCGACACATTCCTGCGCGACCCCGGGGCCCATCACCTCCGACAAGCCATAAATGTCGAGCGCGTCGATCCCAAACACTGTCTCGATCTCAGCACGAATAGCATCAGTCCATGGCTCGGCGCCGAATAAGCCAAGTTTAAGTTTGCTGCTTCGCGGATCATGTCCCTGCCGACGGAACTCGTCGCCGATCGCCAACATGTAGCTTGGCGTCGCGAACATGATTTCCGGGCCAAAGTCCCGAATGAGCTGAACTTGCTTTTCTGTCTGCCCGCCCGACATCGGGATAACTGCGCATCCAAGCGCTTCGGCACCATAATGGATACCAAGTCCACCGGTAAACAGGCCGTACCCATAGGCAACGTGCGCCTTCATTCCTGGCCGCCCACCTGCCGCGTAGATAGACCGTGCCACCACCCCGCTCCAGGTCTCTATATCCTTTCGCGTATACCCTACCACAGTCGGCCTGCCGGTCGTTCCCGACGACGCATGAATACGAGCGAGGGAAGCTTCAGGTACCGCCAACATGCCGAATGGATAGGCGTCGCGCAGGTCGGCTTTCGATGTGAACGGAAAGCGTGCCAGATCCTCTAACGTCTGCAGGTCATCGGGATGCATACCGGCAGCGTCGAATTTCGCCCGATAGACAAGGCTATTCGCGTAGGCATGGTTCAGCGACCAACGCAGTCGATCGAGCTGCAACCCGCACAATTCGTCGCGCGAGGCAGTCTCGATCGGTTCGTACGTCATGTCCGTTTTGATGGACACATCAGAACTTTGCTCGGAACCCGGCGCGGAACTCACGGCCCAAAGTATCGTACAGCGCAGCGTTCACCGGTGCGACGAGGAACTGCTGAGCGGTCGGCAGGACGTAAACGGGATCCTTGTTAAACAGGTTGCTCACGTTGACGAAGAACTCTCCCTCACCGCTATCTTTAGCAAACGGCATCTTCCACGACACGCCAAGATCGAAATACGTTGCTCCGGGAATGTGGTTGTCCGCTAGGATCGCTGATGTGAATGCACGATCGTACACACCACTTGATACAGAGCGGGCGCTGAACTGACCTCGAAAGGGCCCGCCTTCGTAGGTTAGTGAGCTGTTGACCTTCCGCTTCGGAAGGGCCCCACTGTTCTCACCGTCGGCATAGTCGCGCGTCAGGCCATCGTCGGTGTAACGCGTAAAGATATGTGTCCCAAGCACGCGCAGCGTAAGGTTAGCGTCCCAACCAGTTACGATTTGCGAAAGGTCCTGACGATAGCTGCCCTCAATATCCAGACCGCGCTCGCGCTCCACCGAAAGGTTCAGGGGCACGGTTGTCACAGCGGTCGCGGCACCTGCAGGGTTACGCGTGATCAACGAGCAGAAGGTTTGATTACCCGTGAAACAGCGGTCAAAAATCTGCTGTCCGGTCGGGACCACCAAAGCGTCGCGGATCTTGATGTCGAAATAGTCGACCGACAGTGACAGTCCTGGAATGAAGCTTGGCTGCAACACGCCACCGAAGCTCAACGTATCGGCGCGCTCTGGCGCGAGCGCCGGATTGCCCTGCGTCGTCAGGCTGAATGTCGCCGTTGTGTTTGTGAATGGGTCGCGGGCGGTCCGCGCAGTCGAGATCGTGCCTCCTAAGAACAAATCGCTTAAGTTCGGTGCACGGATGTCGCGCGACCGCGTAAAGCGAAACCGCAAATCGCGGATTGGCGAATAGCTGATCCCGCCCTTCCAGGTCGTTACGCTGCCGCTGGTGCTATAATGGGTGCGACGGACGGCGCCGTTCAGATCCAGATTGTAGAGCGCGGGCAATTTGCGCGCTAACGGAACGACAGTTTCAGCAAAGAACTCGTAGACGTCATAATTGCCGTTCGTGGGCTTGTAGTTACCCGAATAAAAGCCGTTCGCACGGGAGATTGCATCCGTCTGACTCGAGATCTCTTCCTTACGGTACTCGCCGCCCCCGACCAGCGACACCGGTCCCGCCCACGTCGAGAACGGCTCGCCCTGGATCGTCGCTGAGGCAACGCGCTGTTCCAATACGGAATTGCTTGTCGCAACGCCGGTTACGTAGTTCATCGCCGCAGCAGAGTTTACCTCCGTGCCGAACACATTGTATGGCACGCAGCCGTTGTTCGGATTGGACAAAGTTGATCGACAGACGATCTGGCCTGCAGCGTTACGGACGGAGTCGATCGCTCGGGCATAGTTTGCGTTGATGATCGTCCGCGCCGAGACATCGATCGCCGTACGGCCATATTGACCGTAGACATCGTACGACCAGCCACCCCCAAGATCACCGCCGGCACCCAGTACGTAGCGCTGCAATTCACGCTTGTTGTCGCTGTCGATACGTCCAAGGTCGCCGTTCAGCGTGCCGAATCCAAAACTGGTCTGTCCAGCATTAACCAATCGCTGACGTAAAGTGTCGTTAAGAAAAGCGTTATCACGCTGAACCGTCAGATTTCCATAATAGAAGTTGTACGGTGACCCGGGCTTGGCATCAGTGCGAGCATAATTACCCTCCGCAAATACCTTAAAGGCCTCCGAGAAGTCGAAGCTTATGCGTCCGAAGGCGGTGTATTGTTCAACCGGCGTCGACAGCGCGTAATAGCCCGCCTGGTCGTTAAACTGGCCGCCTAGCGAATATATGCCAGTCGTCTGGCCATACTGGAACGGGCGGGTCGCCCCGCCTGTTAGAAACTCGGTCCCGCGCAATGTTCCTGACGTGACGATGCCGCCAAGCGTGGCGCTACCTTGGTTCGCGTTGGTAACGGCGATCTGCGATGGCTGGCCATTTCCGGCAGCGAAGGCCGGGTTGGCGATGATCTTAGCGCCATTGAACCAAGGGCGGCTAGCCGATTCAGTGACGCCCGCGTCTTTTGAATACATTCCGCTAACCAGAATATGGCCGCGACCGTTGGCAAAGGACGCACCAGATGCAAGCTCGAGACGCTGATTGCCGCCGTCGCCATACTCTGTGACGCCCGCCTGGGCCGAAACACGAAGTCCCGTGAACTTCGTATCCAGCACGAAGTTGACGACACCTGAGACAGCGTCTGAACCATAGGCGGCAGACGCGCCGCCAGTCACAACGTCGATCCTTGACACGAGGGCGGAAGGCAGGGTGTTGACGTCCACCAGGCCATCGACACTAGCCCCGACGACACGACGCCCGTCGAGCAGCACCAATGTGCGTGTGGGCCCCAGGCCACGTAGATTGAGAAAGTTCGACCCGGCCGTCCCTGAGGATACGTTCTGGGTCTGGGTCCTGGGTGTATTCGATGCCGATAACGCTGGCAACGTATTCACATAGTTCGCGATGTTCGCAGGTGCTGCGGCAGCGATATCTGCACCGGACAGTACGGTCTCGGGAGTAGGTGCACTATAGCCGTCGCGCTTCACACGCGTTCCAGTGACTACGATGTCTTTTACCGTAGTGTCGGCTACGGCGTCGGTCTGCGGCTCGACGCTGTCACCCTGCGGAGGTTGCGCAGTTGGGGTGGTACCAACTGGTGGCTGGCCTTCGGAGGGTAGCGCGACCTGCGCGGCTACCGGGACGGATAAACCGACGGTAAAGAACATGGTAGCATTGGCCATAAGGGCACTACGCAGGGTATGCGACATCGACGACATTTAAGCCTCTTTCTCGTGATGAGCCGCCGGTGTTTTGGACTGGCCGCAATGCAGGGGTGACATTGTAAAAGACCGCGCCACGATCGCTTGCCTGATCGCGAGTCTTAGTTTTTCGAAGCGTGACAATAGTTGAGACGGGAGCGGAAGCTCGACCGACATTGCCGGAGGCAGCATCATCTGCATTAGCGACAAACCTCCTCTCTGGGCACGAGCGTGTCACGGGATGCCGTGCCGCCTATTCTGCCTATCGCTCTTTATTATGCAGCCTGACCGGTCGGTCAATCAATTTTTTATCGTGTTGGTCGACTGGCGGCCAAGGCATCGACGCCATATTGAGAACTCAGGGAGTTTTAATGAAATGGCACGAACACAGGCTGCTGATTATGATCTGCGGCGCGAGGCAATTACCCATACTGCAGCGGTGCTTTATGCCCGCCACGGCTTTCTCGGCGCGTCGGTAGCGCAGATCGCCGCAGCGTGTAACACGTCCAAGTCACTGATTTATCACTACTATCCATCAAAAGAGGATATTCTTTTTGATGTGATGGACTCGCACGTTCAGTCGCTGACCGACGCGGCTCGCGAGATCAGCAAAAACGATCTCTCCGCCGAAGAAAGGATCGTCGCCCTCGCCCATACTTTGATGAAGCTGTACGAAGGCGCGGAAGCGCATCAAAAGGTTTTGCTAAATGAACTAGGCAACCTGCCCGATCAGCGTCGTAGCATCATTGTTGAGCATCAGCGTGAACTTCTCGACATTGTCGATCAATTGCTAATAGAACTGCAGCCATCGCTTGCCAAGGATCACGGCAAGCGACGCGCATTAACAATGCTGTTCTTCGGAATGCTGAACTGGACCCATACTTGGTTCGATCCTACTGGCCCAGTAAGTGGTATCAGGATCGCTGACATGGCATCCACTCTGCTGCTGCATGGCTTGGGGGAGGCCGTTACCAAGTAGCCCCCCTTATCCCTCCAGCGGCCAGCTTTCCAGAACTTCGACGAATTTTGACAACCAGCCATTTGTCTGGTGGCCATCCACAACGCGGTGATCGATTGTCAGCGATACGAACGCCATTGGCCGGATCTGGATCGTGTCGACGCCATCGGCCTCACGAACAACGACGCGTTTTTCGAGCTTACCTACGCCAAGGATCGCCGATTGCGGCTGGCTAATAATGATCGGTGACGCGAACAGGGAACCAGATACACCGTGATTGGAGATAGAAAAGGTACCACCACGCATGTCCCCCGGAGCGAGTTTGTTGGCCCGCGCTCGCTTGATCAGGTCCTGCAAGCGAGTTGCGATGCCGGACAAGGAGAGATCCTGCGCCGCATGGACCACTGGAACTACGAGCCCCTTCTCGCCAAGCGCGGTGCCGACACCGATATTGATGTCGCTGAACAACTCTAGCCGATCGTCGTGCCAACGACTGTTGATCGCAGGCGCCGCTCTCATGGCTTGGACACACGCCGCCATGATGTAGGCCGTGAACGTCAAGTTGATGCCTTGCTCCTCAAATAGTGCCTTATTGCGCTTGCGATGGCCTATAATTGCACTGAAATCGGCCTCGAATACCGCCGTGACGTGCGGAGCGGCAGTAACCGAGTTTAGCATATTTTCAGCGATCGCCCGACGCATTCGGTCGTGCGGGATGTTGGTGGAACGACCTCCGGTCTGTTCCATAGGCTGTAATATCGGCACAGCAGGCTGCGGGGCTTGGGGTGGCGAGACCTCGTCACGGCTTGATATTTTTGGTTCGGCCGCACGTTCTTCAGCTGCCTGATCAACATCTGCCCGGGTGATGCGCCCATCTTTCCCACTGCCGGTTATGGTCGCAGGATCGATATCATGCTCGCGTATCGCACGGCGAACAGAAGGCGAAAGGCGCATTTCGCTTTCCGACGAGGTCGTTGGTGCTGATTGGGATTCTGACGCCGCGATCTCAGCTGGAGCTTCGGGAGTCGCCTCAACTTCATCGACTGCGTCGCGCAAACGCCCGAGCAAGGTGCCAGGTATTGCGACGCCGTCGGTATCCAGCAGTATTTCCACTAGTACGCCGGCGCCGGGCGACGGCACCTCCTGCGTTACCTTGTCAGTTTCGAGCTCTACCAGCGGATCGTCGATCGCGACGGTGTCACCAATCTTCTTTAGCCAACTGCGAACAATCGCCTTTGTGCCTTCCTGCTCGGCAGGAACGAGAATATCGATCATGGGCATCAGAATTCCACCATTTCGTCGATTTTCGCGCGAATGCGATCCACGCCGGGCAGTGCCCACTCCATTAAAACCGGATTATGCGGGCTTGGTATGTCAGGCATTGTCAGACGCGCTACCGGGGCATCCAAATCCATGAATGCTTCGTCTGCCACAACCGCCGCAATTTCTGCGCCAAACCCACCTGTCCGCAGATCCTCGTGCACGATCAGACACCGCCGAGTCCGCCTGACGGATTCCAGTACGGCGTCGCGGTCCCACGGCATCAGCGTACGCAGGTCGATGACATCGACCGAGTAGCCTTCCGCCGCCTCCTCACAACGTGGCACCATCGCACCCCATGTCACGATGGTGATATCGTTGCCCGACTTGGTCAGCTTCGCCTTCCCAAATGGCACCGCAAATGCATCGCCCGGCCAAGGTCGTCTCGCCCAAGCATGATCGAGCATCGCGCGATGCTCAAAGAAAATCACCGGATCGTTGCCGCGTAGCGCCGTGCGCAGCAAACCTACAGCATCCTCAGCATTGGACGGAACTGCTACCTGCCAACCAGGCGAATGTACGAACGCAACTTCATTGGTCTGGCTGTGCCACGGGTCGCCACATTTGAAGTAACCACCGGGCACGCGCAGCACCATTGGTGCCGCGAACCGATTGTTGGTACGCCATCGCATCGTACCGCAATCGTTGATCTGTTCGGTCGCGGGCTCAGCATATTTACGGAACTGGATTTCTGGTACGGGCATCAGCCCAGCTAGCGCCATGCCGACCGCGCGGCCGACGATGCCTTCTTCCGACAGGCTCGTATCGAAGACCCGTCCTGTACCGTATTTCTCCTGCAGCCCCAGCGTGACCGCATGCACACCACCCTTGGGACCGATGTCCTCGCCAAACAGTACGACGCGCTCATTAAGCGTCATTTCCTGATCGAGCGTACGGCGAATGGCCGTTACCATGTTTATGCGCTGACCCTCCGGCGTTGCCGTCTCCGTCGTGTCTGGAAGCGTTGCCGTCAGTCCTTGGCGGCCGCCCTGCGCCTGCATATCGCCCTCGAAGAACACATTACGCATTACAGTTTCCGGCTGCGATACGGGGCGGGCCTCCGCTTCTTCGCGCGCGGCTTCTGCTGCATCGGATGCGCTTTTCTCGATCGCGTCCCACTCGGCCGCGTCCATTACCGCGGGGACCAGATATTCCCTCAATCGAGGCAGCGGGTCGCGCGCCCATTCCGAGGCGACGAATTCGTCGGACTTATAAGTCTGCGTGTCCTGGAAGCTGTGGCCCTGCAAACGCGGCACGGTCAGACGCAGCAGCGCCGCACCTTTACGTTCGCGAACGTGGTTAGTTGCCTCAGCGATCAGCCGCGCCGCTTCTGCCGGATCGGTGCCATCTCCACTGAAGATGGTCAACCCGTTCCAACTTGCAAGATTGGCCGCGATGTTCCCGCCTGGCGTTTGGAAGGTCGATGGCACTGATATGCCGTATCCGTTGTCCTCGATATAGAACAGCATCGGTAGGTCCTGGGTCGTCGCGATCGTCAGCGCCGCCCAGAAACCGTTTGCCGCAACCGATCCGTCACCACCCAGAACAACCGCGATCGCGCCTTCATATGCCGGGTCATTCAGTGTCGTGCGGTGATACTCGATCGCCTGAGCCCATCCCGCAGTCGGGGTGTACTGCGTGCCGACACCCCCACACATTGGTAGTGCTGACGCTCCAGCCGGATTGGGGTAATTGAACACGACGCCTATATCGCGGCCATCCGAATAACCACCAGCGCGGCCCATCGACGAACCCAGCGCATCGGCAACGGGCACGCCAAGCGACAAGAGTAAGGGTCGCGATCGATAATAGCCGCAGGCTGCATCATTGGGATCGGCTAGCCTGGTTCCTAGAAGGGCCTGTGCCATGTCATGGCCGCGTGCCGAAAATTGATACAGCACCTTTTTCTCAGGAACGAGGCGCGTCTCTTCCATGATATCGAGCGCGCGCGAGAGGTGAACGGTATAGGCGACATGACGCCAGTCGTAGCGCTCATCCGGCGCATTGCGCAGGATTGGCCGCTTCTCGAGTGTCTCAGCCATGACCTCTCCATTATATGACCGTCTGGACGGTCTATTAATACTAAGACGCGGTTTTCCGCAAGTCTCGCTTGATACGATATGCGATCGACGTATCGATTCTAAAGCCGAAATACCAAGATCGTTGTCACGGCATGATTCGTTTCGTTTGGACCAGGCCGCGGCTGAAACTGATTGGTATAGCCCAAGTCCAATCGGACTTGCTTGTTAAGGGGCAGCTCGATGCCGGCATAGGTTCGCAACTGATCGAACCCTTTGCGCGGCCCCCAGTCCGCATTGGCTAGGTAGGCGAACGGCTCAACCGTAATCACTCCCTTGATCGGTGGCTTTTTCTGTGAGCCTTGCGTCAGGGAATGACGAACGCGCAACCGAGACCGTACCCTCAACCCAAGATCGCCGCCATTCTCCGATCTCCGCTGTTCGAAGCGCGCATACGAATCAAAGACGAAACCAGAAATGTTTCCGAGGTTATAGTCGATCTGCTGAAAAAAACGTCGTTCACGATCTTCCCGTGCGCCGTCGTATCCAGGTATATACGCGTATACCACTCCCGCACTAACCGCCATTCGCGGTGTAACACTAAAACTAAACGTTGGCGGCACAATGATGAACTGCGCGTCGCGCGATGCATTTTTTTCGCGTCTTAACTGAAGCACCGAAAGAAACGAGATCCGATCGGTTATCTTTCCCGTGACAACTAGCC
>Ga0308158_10001056_pt1 | contig 32445 bp, 26 predicted proteins | sample PhyBR2_FD_201038 | JGI IMG/M metagenome (GOLD analysis project Ga0308158, IMG submission 201038) | Phyllosphere microbial communities from UC Gill Tract Community Farm, Albany, California, United States - DLSLB.R2 | ecosystem: Host-associated > Plants > Phyllosphere > Unclassified | place: USA... | reverse complement strand
TGGGCAGGTTGCGGTGGCCGGGCTGGCGGCGCAGTGCCTCGATCAGGCCGAAACCATCCATGCGGGGCATGTTGATGTCGGTGATGACCAGGTCGGGTGCGGTATCGGCCATCACCGCGTCCAGCGTATCGAGTGCATGGATGCCATCCTCGGCCTCGAGCACCCGATATCCCATATCGGTGAGCGCGGCGCGCAGAAGCATTCTCATGCTGGGCGAATCGTCCACGGTCATGATGAGTTGGGACACGAACTGGCCTTTCCTGGAAGGATCGAGAGACATTAGAAGAATTCCACATCGCCGGTCGCGGCGGGTGGAGGTGGCGGAGCGGGGCGCGCGGCGCGCGGCGGCGGCATCGCCGTGTCGGTCACGTGGCGGCACCGGGCCAGGCCAAGTGCCGGGCGGAACTCGACGCGACGGGCGCTGACGCCGCCGACATCCTCACCGACCAGCGCGATCCGCTCGTCCGCCAGGAAGCGGCGGGCGAACTGCGCATTGGCGGTGCCGATGTCGCGAAAGCCGTCACGCATCATCGCGCCGCCGAACAGCCTGGCCTTCAGGCTGTGCCGCTGCGCGCCGAGCGCCATCATCGCGTTGATCAGAACTTCCATCGCATACACGCCATAGCGCTGCATGGATTTAGGATCGGTTTCTGCGACGCCCGGTTCGGCGAGCAAAAAGTGATTCAATCCGCCGATTCCCGCGATCGGATCGTACAGGCACGCCGAAATGCAGCTGCCGAGCACGGTCGTCAGCACCACGTCCTTGTCCTGGCTGACCCGCGTCTCGCCCTGGATGACATTGATTCGGCGAAGCCCGTCACCCCGCGCCAGCCGGGTGAAGGGCATCGGCGGCGGTGGGGGAAGGGAACTGGCCATGGCCGGGGTCACGCCCGGCACCGGTCGATCAGCGCAGGCGCGATCCGGGTCAGTGTCAGCTGCCTGGTCACCGCACCGATATCCTGTGCGACGCCGGGCATGCCATAGACGACGCAGCTGTCGCGATCCTGGCCGATGGTCATGCTGCCCTTGCCGCGCATCGCGAGCAGGCCATCGGCCCCGTCCCGGCCCATGCCGGTCAGGATCGCGCCTACCGCCTTGGCCCCGACCGTCTTGGCGACGCTGTGGAACAGGCGGTCGACCGAGGGGCGATGGCCGCTGACCGGATCATCGGGGATCAGGCGCGCGCGATACTGGCCGTCGACGCCGCCGACCTCCATGTGATGCGTGCCGCCGGGTGCCAGATAGACATGGCCCGCCACCAGCGGCTGGCCATGACGCGCCTCGGTCACGGTCGGCTTGGACAGCCGGTCGAGCCGGGCGGCGAAGCTGGTCGTGAAGGTCGCTGGCATATGCTGGCAGATGACGGTCGGCGGGCAGTTGGCCGGAAAGCCGCTCAGCACCTGGATCAGCGCCTCGACGCCGCCGGTCGACGCGCCGATCGCGATCAGCGAGCCGGGGATCGGCTTGAAATCGGCCATCGGCGTGGGCGCGGCGGGCGCCATGTCGCGCACGCGGATCCGGCGGCTGCTGGCGGCGGCCTTCACGCTTTCGGCGATGCGCGGGTCGATGCAGTTGGTCGCGGGCTTGGCGCAGCATTCGACCGCGCCCAGCTCCAGCGCGCGGATCGTGGTATCCGCGCCCGCCTGGGTCAGCGTGGAGAGCATGACCACCGGCATCGGACGCAGCCGCATCACGCGTTCCAGGAAGTCGAGGCCGTTCATGTCGGGCATCTCGACGTCCAGCGTGATGACATCGGGGTCGAGCGCCTTGATCATCTCGCGCGCCTGGTGCGGACCATTGGCGGCGCCGACCACTTCGATATCGGGGTCGCGACTGAGCATGCCCGCGATCAGCGCGCGCATCGTCGGGGAGTCGTCGACAATCAGGGTACGTACGGCCATCAGGATACTTTCTGGAAAGCGGTGCGACCGATGCAGTGAAAGCGCGCCGATACTTCCGGCGGGATGCGCTCGGCGTGACCAATATAAAGGGTGCCGCCGTCGACCAGCTGGTCGGCGAAGCGGGCGAGCAATTGGGCCTTGGTCGGGTCGTCGAAGTAGATCATGACGTTGCGGCAGAAGATGACGTCGAAGGGCCGCCGCATCGGCCAGTTACGCAGCAGGTTGAGTTCACGAAACGCAATCGGGTTGCGCAGCGCGGGGAGCAGTTCGTCCATGTCACCGACGCGGCGACACCAGGTCGATCGCATCGCGGCGGGCATGGCGCGGGTGGTGTCCAGCGGATAGCGGCCCGCACGCGCGGTCGCGATCACGCTGGGCGACAGGTCGGTCGCCAGCACGCGGAAATCCTGGGTCGCCAGCTTCTCGGCGGCGCGGACGTCCTGGCCCGCAATGGTCATCAGCAGCGAATAGGGTTCCTCGCCGCTGGAACAGGCCGCCGACCAGACCCGCACCCGCCCGCCGCTCGCGAGGCGCTGCGCAAAGCCGGGCCAGAGCTGGTCGCGGAAATGTTCGAAATGATGATTTTCACGGAAGAAGGAGGTGTGGTTGGTGGTCAGCGAGTCGACCGCGCGGGCACGCTCGGCCGGATCGCTGGCGATCAGCGCCAGATAATCGGGAAAGTTGCTCAACCCGCAGGCGCGCAGGCGCCGGGCCAGCCGCCCATAGATCAGCTTCGCCTTGCTCTCGGGCAGCAGGATGCCCGATTCGGCGTAGATGATGTCGGCGATCGCGCGGTGGTCGGACGCCGAAAAGGCGAACTCCATCTCCCGCTGCGGTTCGCGCGATGCCAGGGCGGCGATCGCGTTCACGCGGCCATGTCCTCGAGGAAGGCGCTCGGCCCACGCCCGTCACGGCGCCAGCGGCCGATCAGCGCATCGACGTCGAGGATCAGCGCGACCCGGCCGTCGCCCAGGATGGTCGCACCGGCCAGCCCGTGGATGGCGCGGTAATTGGCCTCCAGGCTCTTCACGACGACCTGGCGCTGGTCCTGGATCGAATCGACCATCAGCACCGCCTGGCCCTGGTCGCTTTCGACCACGATCAGCACCGCGTTTTCCGGCTTGGCGATCGCGCCGGTGACGCCCAACTGCTCGCCGACGCGGTGGACGGGGACATAGGTGCCGCGCACGTCGAGCAGCGGCGACTGGCCGCCCACGACATGCACCTCGTCGATGCCCGGACGCAGGCTTTCGACGATATGGGTCAGCGGGATGACGAAGGTCTGGTCGCCGACGGTGACGATCATGCCGTCGAGTACGGCCAGCGTCAGCGGCAGGCTGAGCGAGAAGCTCGACCCCTTGCCCAGTTCGGACTGGATGCCGATGCGGCCGCCCAGCGCCTGGATGTTCTTGCGCACCACGTCCATGCCGACGCCGCGACCCGAAATGTTGGAGACGACGGCGGCGGTCGAGAAGCCGGGGGCGAAGATCAGATTGTCGATCTCTTCCTCGGACAGCTGCGCATCGGGGGCGATGATGCCGCGCTCGATCGCCTTGGCCTTGACGCGCGCGCGGTCGATGCCGCGTCCGTCATCGGCGACGGTGATGACGATGCGGCCCGACTGGTGCGCCGCCGACAGGGTGACGACGCCCTCGCCATCCTTGCCCGCCGCCTTGCGATCGGCCGGGGTTTCCAGGCCATGGTCGACGGCGTTGCGGATTAGATGGGTCAGCGGCTCGCCGATGCGCTCGACCACGGTCTTGTCGACCTCGGTCATCTCGCCCTCGACCTCCAGGCGGACCCGCTTGCCGGTCTCGACCTCCAGCTCGCGGATGATGCGCGGCACGCGGCTGAAGACGGTCTTCATCGGCTGGGCGCGGATCGCCATGGTCGAATCCTGAAGCTCGCGCGTCAGGTGGTCGAGGTCGGACAGCTCGGGGATCGAACCCATCTCGTTTTCCGACAGGCGCTGCGCCAGCATCGCCTGGGTGATGACCAGCTCGCCGACCAGGTTGACCAGCCGGTCCAGCTTGTCGAGGTCGACGCGGATCGTCTGGGCGGCGGCGGCGGCGACCCGTGGGCTGCTCGCCGCCTCGACCACCGAGACGACCGGTGCGGGTGGAGCCGCCGGAGCGGGGGCGGGGGCCGCCACCGGAACGGGCGCGGCGACGACGGGTGCTGGTGCGGGGGCGGCGACCGACGCCACGGGAACAGGGGCCGCGACCGGCAGCGGGATCACATCGGCCATCGGTTCGGCGATGGCCGGTTCGACCACGATCTCGGGCTCGGCGATGACCATCGCGGCATCGGCGCGCGTGACGGTCAGGCGGCATTGCGGGTCGGCAAAGTCGAAGACCGCGCGGATATCGTCCTCGTCCAGCGTGCCCGGCAGCGCCATGGTCACGCCGATATAGGCCCGCTCGGCATCCAGCCCGTCGAGCTGCGGCAGCTCGGACAGGTCGGCCGCCAGCGTCCGGCCGCCCATGCGCGACAATTCGCGCAGCGCCAGCATCGGCTCGGCCCCATGGTCGAAGGCACGCGGGCCGGGATGGACCGAGACGACCCATTCGGCCGGACCAGCCGGTTCGGCGGCGGGGGCCGGATCCTCGAGCATCGCGAACAGCGCGTCGAAATCATCGAGCGCGGCGGCGGCGACATCGGAGGTCGGGGCGGCGAACGTGATATCGGCGACTGGTTCCGGCTCGGCGACAGCCGCCGCGCCACCGATCTCGCCCTTGGCGGCCGCGTCCAGCCGGTCGAGCATCGCCTGGTCGGCGGGCATCCCGCCCTCGCCGCGTGCGGCGGCGACATGGTCGGCCAGCGTGTCGAACGCCGCGACGATCAGGTCGATCAACGGTTCGCTCAGCGGCAGCGTGCCGTTGCGAATCAGGTCCAGCAGGGTCTCGTAATGATGCGAGAAATGCTGGAGCCGCTCATGCCCGAACGCGCCCGCGCCGCCCTTGATCGAGTGGACCGAGCGGAAGACGGTGTTGATCGTCTCGTCATCATGCCGGTCGCGCTTCAGGTCGGCAAAGGCGGTTTCCAGCGCGCCGAGACCTTCCTCGCATTCCTGGAAGAAAATCTGCTGAATCTCATCGAGGTTCATCGGGTCAGGCCTTTCAGGCGGCGGCGACGAGGCTGTCGAGCCCCGCCAGCGCGATCATCGAAGCCAGCGGCTCGGATGGGCTGTTCAGTTCGAAATCGGTCGGGATCGACGCGGCCATCGCCTGGGCGCTGGCCAGCACCTGGAGGCAGGCCTGGCCCGCCTGCGACACCTGCGACCCGTCGAGCGTGATCGGGTCGCCCGACGCGATCAGGTCGAGCAGCGCCTGGCGCAGCGGAACGGCGGCGGCGGTGTCGAGCACGGGGGCAAGGGACAGAGCGGTCACGGCGAGACTCCAGTCGCGGGTTTCGGGGGCAGCATGGCGTGAAGGTCGTTAAGAAAGCGTGGGTTGACCGAATTTTACGCTTTGCCCCCGGCCGGGCCGCCTGCGCAGGCCGGGGGCGAGCCGATCAGAATTCGGTCCAGTCGTCGTCGCTGACCGCCAGTGCGGCATTGCCCATCGACGCGGGCGGGGCCTGAGTCGGGGCCGGGGCGGCGCCAGGACGCGCGGCTTGCGCGATTCGACGGCCGGCGGCGGCCACGCGCTGCTGCAACTGATGGACCGGCTGGACGGGGGCGGAGAAATGGCCGGGCTGGTTATCGATGCGGAAGCGCGAGATTTCGCGCGCCAGGCCATCGGCCTCGACCGCCAGCGAGCGCGCGGCGGCGGTGGCCTGTTCGACCATCGCGGCATTCTGTTGCGTCACGCCGTCCATCGCGGAGACAGCGGTGTTGACCTCCTGCAGCCCGACCGCCTGCTTCTCGGCCGAGCTGGCGATGTTTTCGACCAGCGTGCTGATCTCGGCGATCTGGTGGATGATCCGCTCCAGTGCCTTGCCGGTTTCGCTGACCAGGCTGACGCCCGATTCGACCTGTTCGGAGCTGGCCAGGATTCGCGACTTCACGTCCTTGGCGGCGTCGGCCGACCGCTGGGCGAGCGCGCGGACTTCGGAGGCGACGACCGCAAAGCCCTTGCCCGCGTCACCGGCACGTGCCGCCTCGACACCGGCGTTCAGCGCGAGCAGGTTGGTCTGGAAGGCGATGCCGTCGATGACGCTGATGATCTCGGAAATCTCGCTCGATGTGCGCTCGATCCCGGCCATGGCGTCGACCGCGCGGCGGACGATCTCCCCCGATTGCTGCGCCTCGATCCGGGCATCGGCGACGGCGCGATTGGCGCGATTGGCCCCCTCGGCGGTCTGGCGGACGGTCGAGGTGATCTCGTCCATCGCGGCGGCGGTTTCCTCCAGGCTGGCGGCCTGCTGCTCGGTGCGCTGCGACAGGTCGTCCGAGGCCTGGCGGATATCGCTGGCGCCCGCATTGATACCGTGGGTGGCGGTCGTCACGGCGCCCATCGCACGACCCATCGACTCCATCGCGCGGTTGAAGTCGTGGCGCAGCTTTTCATATTCGGCCGGGAAGGGCGTGGGGATCGTCTCGGTCAGATTGCCCCCGGCCAGTTCGCCCAGCCCCTTGCCGAGCGAGGCGACGACGATCTGCTGCGCCTCGCCCGCCTTCTTCACCTCGGCGGCGTTGCGGCGGAAGACGTGCATCGCGCGGGCCATGCGGCCGATGCAGTCGCGATAATCATCATAGTGTATCTCGCGATCGATGTCGCCGGCGGCCAGATGCTCCATGGCGACGACGCTGCCGACATAGGGATCGCAGATCAGCTTGCGCGCCGCCCGCATCGCGACCAGCGACAGGATCAACGCGCCAGCGGCGAACAGGACCGGCAGGGACAGGGAAAGACTGCCCTGGGCGGCAATCGTCGTCATCAGGCCGACTGTGGTGATCGCCCCGAAAAGGACGGTCAGCACGTCGAATTTGAGTCGAATCGGTGCCGTCTTGGCAAACCAGGACAACATAGCAGCATACCCTCCAAAAAACCGTCCGCGAGCGGGAGCACTCGCACGGTTCGACGGAGGCTGCCGGCAGTCGCCAAGCCCTCCGGCGTGTGTGACCATATTGGGCAGAAACGGTAAAAAACCCGTTTCAATTTGGTCCAAACGCCGGAGGAAAAAGAGATTTAGGTGGTGCTGGCCAAACTTTGCGTCATGCCGTCAGCGGACAATATTTCGATCCAATAGCCATCCGGGTCGGTGATGAAGGCGATGTCCTTCATCTTGCCGTCCTGGGGACGCTTCTTGAAAGTCACGCCCAGGGACTCGAAACGCTCACAGGCGGCGGCGACATCGTCGACACTGATGCCGATATGACCAAACCCGCGTGGATCGCCGTTGCCGTCGTGATAGCCCTTGAATGCCGGGTCGGACTCTGTGCCCCAATTATGGGTCAGCTCCAATGTCGTTTCCCGGTTGAAGATGAAACGTGCCCGCTCGGCGGGGTCCTCGGGAATCGTCTCGTCCGGTTTCAGATAGGCGAGGAAGTAGAGCGAAAATTGCATCTCCTCGAAATCCAGCTGCTGGAGCAGGGTCATGCCCAGTACGTCCTGGTAAAAGGCGAGCGACGGCTTGGGGTCGCGGATGCGCAGCATCGTCTGGTTGAGCGTGAAGCTCTCGGTTCCGGCGGGGCGGGTGGTCATCATGGGGTCCTTGGAAAACGGCAAGGCCCTCCGCCGCTGGGGACGAAGGGCCTCGGATTGCGCGAAGCGGGACGACTCAGGCGAGCGTCAGGCCGACATCCACGTTGTTGCGGGTCGCGTTGGAATAGGGGCAGACCTCATGCGCGGCATGCATCAGCTTCTCGCCCTCGGCACGGTCGACGCCGGGCAGGTTGACCAGCAGGTCGACGGTGATGCCATAGCCGCCTTCCTCACGCGGGCCGAAGCCGACCTCTGCGGTGACGGTGGCGTCCTGCGGCACCTTCACGCCTTCCTTGCCCGACACCGCCTTCATCGCGCCCAGGAAACAGGCCGAATAACCCGCCGCGAACAGCTTCTCCGGATTGGCGCCCTCGCCACCCGGACCGCCCATTTCCTTGGGCACGACCAGCTTGACGTCGACCGAGCCGTCTTCCGACCGCGCCGCGCCGTCGCGACCGCCGGTCGCCGTCGCCTTGGTCTTGTAGATCACATTCACGCCCATATCGGATCTCCCGTTGCAAATTCGGTTGGCAGTGTCGGTTCGGGGGCGTCAGCGCGCAACCCCGCCCTCCCGTTCCATCGACTGTTACGGACAATGAAAGCGATTGCGGCGATCCTCCCCGAATCCGCGATCTATCGCGCCGTCGCCTCGATCGCCTGCGGCGACCAGCCGCCCCCCATTGCCTGATACAGCGTGATATAGGCGGTCAGCTGGTTGGCCTGCGCCTCGGCCAGCGCCAGTTCGGCGGTCAGCAGCCCGCGCTGCGCATCCAGCTGTTCGAGATAGGAGGAATAGCCCGCGCGGTAGCGATTGGAGGCGATGCGCAGGGCATCGGCCTGTGCCGCACGCTGCCCGGCCAGCGCCACCGCCTGCTCGCCAGAGCGGCGGACGGAGGCGAGGCTGTCGTCCACCTCGCGAAACGCGGTCAGCGCGGTCTTGCGATAGGCGAAGGCGGCCTGGTTGCGCCGCGCCGCGCTGGCATCGGCCTGCGCCCGCAACCGTCCGGCGTCGAAGATCGGGGCCAGCACGCTGCCGCCGATCGAGAAGAGGGTTATTGGATTGTTCAGCGCGTTGGACAGCGCGACGCCCGCCGACCCGGTCAGCCCCAGGCTGGGCAGCATCGCCGCGCGGGCGCTGTCGAGCGAGCGGTCGGCGGCGACCAGCGCCTGTTCGGCCTGGAACAGGTCGGGGCGGCGGCGCAGCAGGTCGGCGGGCAGGCCGTCGGGGATGGCGGGGCGGATCAGCCGGTCGATCGGCAGGCCGCGCGGGATCGGGCCGGGCGCGCCGCCGATCAACACGCTGAGCGCATTTTCCTGCCGCGTCACCGCCAGCCGGGCGGCGGCGACCAGTTGCTCGGTCGCGCGATATTCGCCCTCGGCCTGCCGCAGTTCGAGGTTGGAGGTGTAGCCCGTCGTCGCCCGCCGCCGGGCGATGCGCAGCGCGTCGGCGCGCGCGGCCAGCGTCTCCTCGGCGATGTGCAGCCGGTGGTCGAGTGCGCGCAAGCTCACATATCCGCTCGCCACCCCGGCGGCCAGCGCCAGCCGCACGGTGTCGCGCGCCGCCTCGGTCGCCAGCAGCTGCGCACGCGCCGCCGCCTGGGCGTTGCGCAGCCGTCCGAACAGGTCGAAATCGTAACTCGCCTGTACCAGCGGCTGCGCGCCGAACTGGTCCAGCCCGGTGCCGAAGGCGCTGACGGTGCGCCCCTCGGACAGCGGCAGGCCCGCCGTGACGTTGGGGGACCGCTGCGCACGCGCCAGCCGCTCCTGCGCGCGCGCCTCCTCGATCCGCGCCGCCGCGCTGCCCAGATCGGGATTGTCGGCGAGCGCTCGGGTGACGAGCGCGGTCAGTTGCGGGTCTCCGAACGCCTGCCACCAATCGGTGGCGATCGGGCTACCCGGTCCCAGCGCGGTGCGCCAGGCGGGCGGCGGCACGACGGCGCTGGCCGTGGGGGCGGCTGGACGCGGGCCGATACACCCGGCGAGCAGCAGCACGGCGGCAAGGGGGAGGGCGGCGTGTCTCATCGCACCTTCGGTCCGCCTGCCGTGTCGACGCTGGCCTGTACCGACATGCCGGGGCGCAGGCGGGCGGCCAGAGGCTGGCCCGGATCGACACGGATGCGCACCGCGATACGCTGCGGCACCTTGGTGAAGTTGCCGGTGGCGTTGTCGGACTTCAGCACCGCGAATTCAGACCCGGCGGCGGGCGAAATCCGCTCGACATGGCCCTTCAGCCGGGCATTGCTCAGGCCGTCGACGGTGAAGCTGGCGGGTTGTCCCACCGCCATGCGCGCGGTCTGCGCTTCCTTGAAATTGGCGATGACCCAGGTTTCGGGCGGCACCAGGAACATCAGCTGCGATCCCGCCGTCACATATTGGCCCAGCCGCACGCCGACTTCGGACAGGCGGCCATCTTCGGGCGCGCGGACGATGGTGTTGGCGAGATCGATCTGCGCCAGCCGCCGCGCGGCCTCCGCCCCCGACACGCCCGCCTGCTGGCCGCCGCGCCCGACCACGACGGTGCGAACATCCTGTTGGGCGATGGCGCGCGCGGCCTTGGCCTGACGCAGCTGCGCCTGGGCCTGACGGAGCGCGGCGAGCGTCTGGTCGCGTTCGCGCAGGGACACCGAGCCATCGGTGACGAGATCGTTGACCCGCGCCATGTCCGCCTGCGCACGCATCAACTGCGCCTCGGCATTGGCGACGGCGGCGTCCTGTGCGGCGAGGCTGGCGGTGCGCGACGCCTGGGCCTGGCGGCTGTTGGCGAGCGTCGCCGCCTGGGCGTTGACCTGCGCCGTCGCCTGGTCGACGCGCTGGCGATAGATACGATCGTCGATCTTCACCAGCGGCTGCCCGGCGCGCACCGTCTCGAAATCCTTGACCAGCACGGCGGTGACATAGCCGCTGACCTGCGGCGCGATCACCGTCGTTCGGCCGCGCACATAGGCGTTGTCGGTCGACTGGAGATCGCTGGAAAAGGGCGGCAAGCGCCACGCCGCCAGCACCGCCGCGATGCCGCCGATGACGAGCAGAGCGATCAGCGCGCGCGACCGCCACCCACCCGAGGGCGGACGCCAGCCCGAAGACGGAGCAGGCGGCGGCACCGGCGCGGGGGCGGGCGGGGGCACACCCGCTTCGGCGGCGGCCTCTTCGGTCATCGGGGTGGCGGAGACGGGCGATCGGGTGTCGGTCATGGCTGTACCTTGGCCGCCGCACGGGCGCGGCGGGCGCGCCGCCAGGTCAGCAGCGCGAGGAAAAGGGTGACGGCGGCCGCAAGCGCTGCGACCAGGCGGAAGACGTCGTTATAGGCGCGGATATTGGCCTCGCGCGTGGCGGCCTGCGACAGCAGCGCGGCGCCCTCGGCGCGGGCGAGCGTGGGATCGCCGATCACGCCGGATACCCGTGCGCCGCCCGCCGCGATACGCTGCGTCACCTGCGGGTCAGTGGGGTCGATATTCTGGACGATGGCGGCGCTGTGCGTCTTTTCGCGCACCACCTGATAGGTGCCGAGCAGCGCGGTGCCGCCGAGACTCCCGACCGAATTGAGCATCCCGAACAGCGCGATGAAGCTGATGACGTGACCTGCCCCCTGTTGCAGCGCGCGGGTCATGCCGAACAACAGCGACGGGCCGAGGAAGAAGGTGGTCGAAAAGGCGATCACGGCTTGCGTCGCATATAGCTCCGGCGCGCGGGTCAGGTTGGTCGAGAAGCTGTCGGCATAGGCGGCGATGGCGACCAGCCCGATCGCGAACATCACCGGATGGGTCAGCCGCGTCACGTCCAGCGTTACCGCGCTGGCGATCACACCCGCGACCGAGGCGACGAAGGCGATGGTGAAGAGCGTCCCGAACTGGTCGTTATTCTGGCCCAGCGCGGTCAACAGGCCGACCGCGCCGAAATTCTGTTCGGAAAACACGATGCGCGCCATCAGCGTGACGATGGCGAAGCGCACGATGTCGATCGACCCCAGCCAGCGGGTGTTGAGCAGCGGATTGGCGCGGTGATGCTCGATCCACAGCGCCAGCGCCAGCAGCGGGATGGCGATGACCAGCGCCCAGCCGATCCAGGCGGTCTGCGTCCACCAGACCAGCCGCCCCTGGCCCAGCACCGCGCAGAACAGGCCAATCGCGGGGGCGTAGAGCGCGAAGGTCAGGAAATCGAGCGGCTCGAACGCCTTGAGCCGCTGGGTCGGGGGCAGGCGCAGCGCGATGATCGAGGCCAGGCTGATCGCCGCCAGCCCGAACTCGAAAAGATACAGTGTGCGCCAATGCGACATGGCGAGCAGCTCGGGCGAGAACAGCCGGGCGAGCGGCGCGGCGCATTGCGGCACGCCGATGCCCAGCACGATCGCCTTCAGCCGCCATTTCGACGGCAGCGCCTGCATCATGTAATAGAGGCCCAGCGACGACAGCGCCGCCGCCGCCATGCCGCTGGCCCCGCGCACCGCGATGGCGGTGGCGAAATCGCGGACGAACAGATGGGCGAAGGCCAGGATCGTATAGAGGCCCGAAAACAGCAGCGCGAAGGGGCGCAGCCCGAATTGCTGGCGGAACTTGATGAGCAGCAGGTTGATCGACGCGTTGGTCATCACATAGGCGATGGGCAGCCATGCGATCTCGGTTGGATCGAGCCCCAGCGCGCCCTGCAACTGCACCGTATTCACCTGGACCAGCGCGTTGCCCAGCCCGCCGGTCAGCCCGATCAGCACCGCGATCACGCCGTAAGCGATGCGCCGCCGGTTGGGATGATCGAAATTGCCGGGCGAGCCGGGAATGGTCGGCCGCTCATGGGGAGCGAAGGACCATTCCTCCTCGCTCCAGAATTGCCGAAACCGCGATGCCATCCCCGTCCTTTCGTCCCGTCGCGCTGAACGCGCAACCCGCCGACTCGGGTGCGTCGGGGGAAGCGCGTCGTCATCCGCCTGGAAGAAAGGGGGATTTCGGAGCCTGGTGGCGCTGCATGGCATCCATCGGGCGATCGCCCCAGCGCTCCGCCGACCAGGTTCGCTACCCGTCCAGCATCGCCCTGATCCGCGCCGCCAGGTCGGCAAAGTCGAACGGCTTGGTGATCAGCGCCACCCCGGCGTCCAGCCGCCCGCCATGGACGATCACGTCTCGGGCATAGCCGGTGGTGAACAACACCTTCAGCTCGGGATGCAACGACCGCGCGGCCGAGGCCAGGTCGGCCCCCGTCATGCCGCCGGGCAGCACCACATCGGAAAACAGCAGCGCGATACGCGACGCGTCGGGCGCCTCGAGCAGGGCGAGGGCCGATGCCCCGTCCTCCGCCTCGATCACGTCATAGCCCAGCTCGCGCAGCGCCTCGGTCGAATAGCTGCGGACATCGGCATCGTCCTCGACCACCAGGATCGTCTCAGACCCGCGAACGGGATGCGGGGCGACCGGGGGCGGGTCCAGCGGCGCGGTCGCCTCGCCCCGGAAGCGCGGCAGGAACAGGGTGACGCAGGTGCCCTCGCCGGGGCGCGATTCGATCTGCACCTGCCCGCCCGACTGCTTGGCGAAACCATAGACCATCGACAGGCCCAGCCCGGTGCCCTTGCCTACTTCCTTGGTGGTGAAGAACGGCTCGAACACCCGGCCCAGCGTCGCGCGGTCCATGCCGGTGCCGGTGTCGCTGACGTCGATGGCGACATAATCGCCCGGATCGGTGGGATAGGGCACCGGCCCCGCCGCCATCGTCGCCAGCCCGTCCAGCGTCGCGTTGCGCATCGTGATCGACAGGGTGCCGCCATGCGGCATCGCGTCGCGCGCATTGACCGCCAGGTTCAGGATCGCGCTTTCCAGCTGGTTGGGATCGGCCTCCGTCACCCACAGGTCGGAGGCGGATTCGACGGACAAGCGCACCTGCTCGCCCAGGGTCCGGGTCAGCAGGTCGGACAGCCCGTCGACCAGCCGCCGCGCATCGACCGATTGCGGGGCCAGCGGTTGCCGCCGCGAAAAGGCGAGCAGCCGCTGGGTCAGGGTGGCGGCCCGCCGCGCGCCCGTCATCGCATTGGTCGCCGACCGCCTGGCGCGCGGATGCTCGCCCTCCGGCAGGAAACGGTCGAGCATCTCCAGATTGCCGACCACGACCTGGAGCAGATTGTTGAAGTCGTGCGCGATGCCGCCGGTCAGCTGGCCGACCGCCTCCATCTTCTGGCTCTGGCGCAACTGCGCCTCCATGTCGTGCAGCCGTTCCTGCTGTGCCAGCCGTTCCGAGACATCGGTCGCGAACTGATAGGCGCCGATCGGCGTGCCCTCGGCGGAAACCAGCGGGCTGAAGCGCAGTTCGTAATGGCGCCGCTCCCCCGCCAGGTCTTCGAGCGCCTGGATGACCGAAAACTCCTCGCCCGCCAGCGCGCGCGTCCAATAGTCGCGCATGACCGACAGGATCTCCGGCCGGTCGGCCATCGCCTCGGCCTTGTGCTGGCCGATCTGCGGGCGAGCGCCGAAGATGCGCTCGAAATCCTCGGCGGCGGCGCGGTTGATCGCCAGATAGCGATGGTCGAAGCCCAGCACCTGGACCAGCGTGCCGGTCGAATCGATGATATCGGCGAACAGCTTGCGCTCGGCCAGCGCCTCCATCACCCGGCGCTCCAGCACCGCATTGACGTCGCGCAGCGTCACCTCGGCCCGGCGGCGCTCGTCGATATCGACGACCGATCCGATCATCCCCAGAAAGACGCCGTCATCGTCGAAGCGCGGAACGGCGGAGGCCATCACCCAGTGATAGCCCCCCTGCACCTGCGCCAGCCGATATTCGGTCTGGAAGGCGCGCGGCGCGACCATCGCCTCGCGAAACGCCCGCTCCGCGATCGGGCGATCGTCGGGGTGGAGCATCTCCGCCCAGCCGAAACGCAGGCCCTGCGCGACGTCCTGCCCGGTCTGCACCTGCCAGGCACGGTTGATATAGGTGCAATGGCCGTCGGTATCGGTCACCCAGATGACGATCGGCGCATGATCGGCGACGTTGCGGAACCGCGCCTCGCTCTCGCGGGCGGCGGACAGCGCGGTTTCGCGGTCCTGCCGGTCGCGCATCCGCGCGCTGCTGTCGATCACGGTCGCCAGGATGCCTGCCGGGCGCCCGCTTTCGTCGGCGATGGGGGTATAGTCGAGGTCGAGCCAATGCTGCTCGGACCGCCCATTGCGATTCAGCATCAGCGCCTGGTCGCGATAGGCCAGCGTGCGGCCCGCCAGCCCCTCGGCGATGACCTGGGTATTGAACGTCGCGGCCTCGGGCCACGCCTCGACTAGGGGAATACCCAGCATCGCCGGGTGCCGGTCGCCGGAAAATTCGGCATAGCCCGCATTGTAGATCAGGATGCCTTCCGGCCCCCAGATGGTCGCGATCGGGATCGCGGCGGCGAGCGCGATGGCGATCGCCGTCAACCGGCTCTGCGGCCAGGTGGCGATCGGCCCCAGCGGCGTTGCGGCCCAGTCATGCCCCGCGATCAGCCGACCCATCTCGCCGCTGCGCGCCAGAACAGCGGCGAAACCGGCGGGGATGTCGGCACGGTCGTGGGCAGTCGCGATCATCCTCGGTCCGTCCCCCTCGAAACCTGGCATGTCTGCCGCTGTAGCGTTGCTTTGGCGGCAGGAATAGAGGGGGTGGACGGTATCTTGCGCTGGATGGATGCAAATGTCCGCAGCCCGCCCTTGGTCTTGTCGCAACCTCTCCGACATTATGATGAACGGTCGTCATGGCGGCGACATTTTGGCCGGTCATCCACGCCCGATCGCAGGACGCACTTTGTCACGGAGCCGATAGGCAATAGTGATGTTGGGCTGCTAAAAGGTCCGATAAAGACAAAGGAGAGACAGGCATGAGCGCCCATGTTCACCCCGTTCCCGAATGGGCCGATAGCGCGTCCATGGATGCGGAACGCTATGCCCAGGCTTATGAGGCGGCGAAGACCGATCCGGACGGCTATTGGCGCGAACAGGCCCAGCGGCTGGACTGGATCACGCCGTTCACCAGCGTGAAGGACACCAGCTTCGACGAAGCGGATTTCCGCATCAACTGGTTCGCCGACGGACAGCTGAACGTCGCGGCCAACTGCATCGACCGGCATCTGGAGACCCGCGCCGATCAGGTCGCGATCCTGTGGGAAGGCGATGCCCCCGGCACCGATCGCCGCATCACCTATCGCGAACTGTATGAGCAGGTCTGCCGCCTCGCCAATGTGCTGAAGGACCTGGGCGTCGCCCGGGGCGACCGCGTCACCCTCTATCTGCCGATGATCCCCGAGGCGGCCTTTGCGATGCTGGCCTGTGCGCGGATCGGCGCGATCCATTCGATCGTATTTGGAGGTTTCTCGCCCGAAAGCCTCGCCAACCGCATCGTCGATTGCGATTCGCGTATCGTCATCACGGCGGACGGCGGCTGTCGCGGGGGCAAGGCGGTGCCGCTGAAGGCCAATGTCGACGCCGCGCTGGAGCATGACGGCGTCACGGTCGACCATGTCGTGGTGGTGAAGCACAGCGGCGTCGACGTGACGATGACGCAGGGCCGCGACCAATGGTATGGCGACCTGGTCGACGCCGCCGCCTCCGATTGCGCGCCCGAGCCGATGGGCGCGGAGGACCCGCTGTTCATCCTTTATACCAGCGGCTCAACCGGCAAGCCCAAGGGCGTGCTGCACACCAGCGGCGGCTATCTGCTCTGGGCGTCCTATACCCACAGCCACGTCTTCGATTACCGCGAGGGCGAGGTGTTCTGGTGTGCCGCAGACGTGGGCTGGGTCACCGGGCACAGCTATGTCGTCTATGGCGCGCTGGCGAACGGCGCGACGACGCTGATGTATGAGGGCGTGCCCAACTATCCGGATCACAGCCGCTTCTGGCAGATCGTCGACAAGTACAAGGTCGCGACCTTCTATGCCGCGCCGACCGCCTTGCGCGCGCTGATGCGCGAGGGCGACGAATGGGTGAAGAAGACCGACCGCTCCAGCTTGCGTGTGCTGGGCTCGGTCGGCGAGCCGATCAACCCGGAAGCCTGGGAATGGTATTACAAGGTGGTGGGCGAGGGGCGCTGCCCGATCGTCGACACCTGGTGGCAGACCGAGACCGGCGGCCACATGATCGCACCGATTCCCGGCGCCGTGGCGCTCAAGCCCGGCTCGGCCACCTTGCCGCTGCCCGGCGTGCTGCCGCAGATCGTCGATGCCGAGGGCAAGGTGCTGGACGGTGCGGTCGAGGGCAATTTGGTCATCGCCGACAGCTGGCCGGGGCAGATGCGCACCGTCTGGGGCGATCACGACCGCTTCTTCCAGACCTATTTCACCACCTATCCGGGGAAATACTTCACCGGCGACGGGTGCCGCCGCGACGAGGACGGCTATTACTGGATCACCGGCCGGGTCGATGACGTCATCAACGTCTCCGGCCACCGCATGGGCACGGCGGAAGTCGAGTCCGCGCTGGTCGCGCACGCCAAGGTGGCCGAGGCCGCCGTCGTGGGCATGCCGCATGACGTGAAGGGGCAGGGCATCTATGCCTTCGTCACGCTGAACGCGGGCGTCGAGGAGGACGAGGCTCTGCGCGCCGAGCTGGTCCAGTGGGTCCGCCGCGAGATCGGCCCGATCGCCACCCCCGACGCGCTGCAATTCGCGCCGGGCCTGCCCAAGACCCGCTCGGGCAAGATCATGCGCCGCATCCTGCGCAAGATCGCCGAGAACCAGGTCGATGCGCTGGGGGACACCTCGACGCTCGCCGATCCGGCGGTGGTCGATCACCTGGTCGCCAACCGGATCGAACCGGGCAAGAAGGCGGCGTGATTCGGGACGGGGCGGCCGGGTATCCAGCCGCCCCGTTTTCCTGTGGCCTTCGACTTCGCTCAGGCTGAACGGAGCGGGTATTTTAAACGCAAGGTTTCCAACCCCGTTCAGCCTGAGCGAAGTCGAAGGCCGCGCCCCACCGCCAAACTCAGGGCATCTTGCGAACCGGCGGCAACGCCGCACAAATATCCACACCCCCCGCAGGCACGGTGAAGAAATCGTTCTTCCGATTCTCGCGTCCCTTGATCCACGCCGCGAAGCGTGGCGACACCGTCTCGCGATATTGGAAATGCGGTCGCTCGGCGGCAGGGATATCGCTCGCGAGCCGCGCCGAGACGATCGCCAGCCGCTGCCCCTCATCCGTGTAGAAACCCAGGTCGCCGGTCCCGCGCGGCAGGGTGGAGAGCGCATCCATGCCGTCGACCACCCGGCCGACCACCGCGATATTGCGGTCCAGCACGCGCGGCGAATGGCCGATGATCGTATAAAGCTCGGCCCCCGACCCCGTGCTGGGCGCCAGGTCGCGCGCGACGCCGACCATGCCATAGCAATGCGGCATCCACTCCGCTGTCGCATCCCCCGCCAGCGGCCAGCCGTCACGGCTATAGCCGGCCCAGGCGGCATAGGAATCGGGCTTGGTCAGCCGCGCCACCGCGCTGTTGCCCGAGCGGATATATTCGGCCGGAGGATTGGCGACGATGCCGGTCGGCAATGGCTTCTTCTCGGTCGCGTCGCCCCATTGTGCGACGTAATTCTCCTGCACGCGATAGACGCTGGTCCCCGCATCCCACCAATGCGCCCATGCCAGCGCACGGATATTGGCGACATGGACCGGCGCCTGGGCCGATGCCAGCCGCAGCGTCACCGTCCGTCCATTGGACAGCGTGAAGACCAGCAACTCGTCATCGGGCACGGCGATCCAGTCGCCGGGCAGCGGATCGCCGGCCTGCGCGGCAGGGGCGGGGGAGGGCGAAGCCTGCGCCAGAAGCGCGGCGAGCAGAAGCGCGATCGTCATCGCCGCACAGACTGCCTCAGCCCAACGACACACGCAATCGCTTGCGCGCCGCGAGGAAGCGCATTAGGGCCGCGTCTTCCAGGCATGGACTCATGCGGAGCGGTGGCCGAGTGGTCGAAGGCGCTCGCCTGGAAAGTGAGTATACGGCAAAACCGTATCGAGGGTTCGAATCCCTCCCGCTCCGCCATATATTCCCGTAAGATATTGAAATACGACAAAAATGTTGGACATGCTTGAGGGCGTACAACATATCAGCCAACACTCTGTTGTTGGTTGCGCATATTCCATCAAGCGGTCAGTCTGCATCCTCATTGTCACGGGGGAGAGCGCGGCATGGGAATCAGCGATATCACCGAAAAGGGTGTTCGGCGGGCGTTGGCTGAACACGACCGGATAGGTCAGGACGCCTTTTTCGAAAAATACGGTTTCAAGCCGGCTACGAAATACTGGATCATCCATAAACGCCAGAAATATGCGTCCAAGGCGATTGCGAACGTTGCGCAAGCCATTGGCATGAAGCGACCCTACGAGCGAGATATACGGTTAGCAGGTGGAGAAGCTACGATTGTGCGACGGCTTCGCAAGCTCGGTTTCGTCGTAGAGAATCAAAGCGGTGAGAAGAACCCGGCATGGAGTCGTGACGAGCTAATCCTAGCTCTCGATTTATACCGGACGAATCCTAAAAGCCCGCCCGGAAAAGCCAGTGCGGTGGTCAAGGCACTCTCTGACCTGCTGAATAAAATGCAGCGGCTATCCGGTCATCCGGTTAGCGACAAATTCCGCAACGCCAACGGCGTATACCTCAAAATGATGAACTTCCGTGCCCTTGACCCAGCGTTCATCAAGCAGGGGAAAGTCGGCATGAAAGCGGGAGGCGCGTTAGAAAAGGTCGTGTGGGCTGAATACCACAACCGATGGGATGCGTTAGCCGAAGACGCGAAGGCGATCCGAGATACGGTGGAAAGCGCGGACGAAACTGCCGTTTCCAAGCTCCCCGTAAGTGATCCATACGAGGGGGAAGAAGGCGGCGTCATCATGCGCCTGCATAAGCGCTATGAACGCGATCCGAAGATTATTGCCAAAAAGCGTAAAGCAGCAATCGAAGCTGAATGTTTAAAGTGCGAGGTATGCGAATTCGATTTTGAAAAAGAATATGGAGAGCTTGGTCGTGGATATGCTGAAGTTCATCATATTAAACCAGTTCATACTTTGATTGCAGGCACAAAAACGAAACTATCAGACTTGGCTATTCTATGCGCTAATTGCCATCGTATGGCACATCGAACACGAAGTTCAACAAGCCTTAAGCAGATTCACGAGGCGATAGATAAAGCTAGGAGGGGATAAGTCGTGGCGATAGAACCTATCAGTAAGGCGCTTATTGCTGCCGGAGCAAAGGAATTAGCGGGGGAATCGAAGAGCATCGTTAAGTCGGTTGCTCGCTCGGCATATGATGGACTAGCGGCTAAGTTTGAAAAATGCTTCCAAGGTCACGTTCAATCGACATTTGAAAAATGCTCAAAAATTAAAAACATACTATACAAAGATCAAGCTGTAGACTTCAAATCTAGATACGTGAAGGTATTTTTCGAAAAGTCTGATAAAGAATACTCTGATTCCGAGATACTATCATTCAGTATGGATTCTAGGAATGTTGTCGTGTCTGGTACAGCTGGTACTGGAAAAACAATGTTCATGAGGTGGGCAGCCTTAAGTCTTATTGAGCGCATGAAAGGTCATGGCAGGGTTCCTCTGTACTTGGAATTGCGCTATTCGACAGAACTTGCGGCAAGAGTTGATTTTGAGAAGTATCTATATGAGGCCACGTCATCTGTAAAAGATAAGGCGAGTTATGGTCAATTTTTAAATGGATTGAAGTCCGGTTTATTTGTAATATTGCTTGATGCTATAGATGAAATAAATCCGGAAATTAGATCAGATGTTATAAAGTCAATTGTAAAATTTACGGAGGATTATCCGGATTGCTCTGTCGTTATGTCTAGCCGGCCGGATGAGTATCTTACTACAATCCAATCCTTCTCAGTTTTCAAAACCAAGCCTATGGATATTAAACAAATAAAAGAAGTCATATCTAAGCTAGAATGGAATGAAGAGGCGAAGCAAAAGCTTCTGGCTAGGCTTGACCAAGGTGTTTATAAAGGAATTGCCGAATTCCTATCAAATCCCTTGCTGGCAACTATATTGCTACTAACATATGACGACGCTGCTGAAATACCTAAGAAATTAAGTACATTTTACCAGCAAGCATTTGAAGTTCTTTATCAGAGGCATGATGCCACCAAAGGGGCGTACAAGCGTAAGCTTTACGCCGGCTTGTCTATGAGCGATTTCCAAAGGCTGTTTTCGACATTCTGCTTCCAAACATATATTGATTACAAGGTCGAGTTTTCCGATAAGCAGCTATGGGAAGCATTTGAACAGGCCGCTGACTATGAAGAAATTGAAGAAAGTCCAGAAAATCTAATAAAAGACGCGATGGAGTCGGCGTGTCTTATCCAAAAAGAAGGTCTAGATAACAGTTTTGTTCACAGATCGTTTCAGGAATTTTTTTGTGCGTGCTTTATAGAAAGTTACAAAGAGGATGATGTAGTAGAAATTATAGAAGAAATATTTTTAAAGGAAGAGCAATCTACCGCGCTCCGTATGTTGTATGAAATATCTCCGCAAACCTTTGAGTATGAATGGCTGCTTCCTACTCTAGATGATTTGTTAAAAAAAATAAGTCGGCTTAATTTTGAGACAAAGTCAGGTCTGTCCAAGATTTTGAATATGTTCTCTGGGGGGCTGTACGTGGGGGTTGAATCCGGAGAAGTCGAATATACGGCTTGGGGGCCGGTCGGCATGAACACAAAAGAAAAGATTGGCAAGTGGATGACGGCTGTCGATTGGATCATGCAATCTAGGTCGATGCCAAATCATATTGTGATGAACGGTAAAATTTGGGAGAATTATTTCGATTTCGCAAATTCTTTGGAATCAGGGGCCGCTGGTGACCATCAAGAAATTGAAGATAGAATAGAGGTTTCACCTTTTACAAAGGAAGACGAAGACCCGCTGCTCGCTGTTCGTATAGAGGGCAAAGATGCAGGATGGTTAGTTAGTAGTAATCTTCCAAGGATGTTTGACGAATTTCGGGCACAGACAAGAGCTAGGCGTGATGCTATTATAGAGAAGCGTGACTCAAAAAAGTCAAAAGTCCAAAGTCTATTGCGAAATAGGCGTCGATCAGCGATTCGCTAGCGACATGCGGTGTTAATACGACGTTGCGAAAATTCTCAATGACGTAAACCCTAACGGGACAATCGGCTGACACAAAGGAATCGTCCCAATAGGGTTGACTTTGGATACGTGAGACGCCAGACATTCAATGTCTAGAGGCTATTGGGACACTCTGCCATGTCGACCATCATCGGTTATGCCCGCGTTTCAACCGACGATCAGGATTGTGAAATCCAAGAGACTGCGCTGCGTGCCGCCGGTTGCTCAATCATTCGTTCGGAAAAGCGTACTGGTACGACCGTAGAAGGGCGTGTTGAGCTAGATACGGTTCTGTCGTTTATCCGCGCTGGCGATACGCTCATGGTCACGCGGATTGACCGCCTCGCTAGGTCGGTGGCGGATTTGGAGAAGATCGTTGCCGTTCTGAAAGAGCGGGGAGCATTCCTTCGGGCAACGGAACAGCCAATTGATACCTCTACCCCCGCTGGCGTTGCCTTTCTTCAAATGCTTGGTGTGTTCGCCCAATTCGAAACGGCAATCCGCAAGGAACGCCAAGCCGAAGGAATCGCGAAGGCCAAAGCTGCTGGCGTCTATAAAGGGCGCAAACCTTCGGTCGATATCTCCGCGATCAACTCCCTTCGGGCCGAGGGTATTGGCGCTACCGAAATTGCAAAGCGCTTGGGTATCGGTCGTGCCAGCGTTTATCGAGCCTTTGCCGATGATGCCTACTGTCGGAGCGTGGCGGGTCGAACCCGTTTGAGGGGGCAATTGATAGATGCTCTGGTTGCCGCCGAGGGCGGCTAACGTCTAGCGGCGGTCGGTGCGACGTATCTACCGCGACGGCACCGTCGTGCGAGTATCATTTTTGTGGATCGTATTTCCATACTGATGTGAACATACCCGCGCCGAGTGGGCCGACGTAAGTAACTGGCTTTGCAAGTTTTATATCATCATTCTTTACTATAAGTAAAGACTTGCGGGTACGAATGGCGCTAATTTTATTATCTTGCCCTATCATGACCCCGACGAAGCTTCCTTGCCTTACGTTGTATACAAAGCATCGGCTGCAAGAATTTTGAAGTTTTGTCTCTGCGTCGACAAGTTTTATAGTGCTACAAATTGCAGAAGATACAAGTCCGAATGTTAATATGGAAAAGCTGAATTGTAATATGCTCAAGAATTTTAGCTTATTTCGAAATGTCGAACTCTTGTGAATCAAGAATGATCGCGCGCGAAGCGATTGTCTTGGGAAAAGAAATCTAATTAATTTTATAAACAGAAAGTCTGAAAATCTACTGAATACTACTATAAAAAATAAAATCACTAAACATAGTATGTTGCAAGCAAACCCTCTTGCCATAGTAACCTGAACGGAATCCTCAAGGAAAGACGAGGACAACCCGTAATATTCAGTTATAAAGGCCCTATACATAAATCCCGTAAAATAGGCGTTTGCGCCTATTATAACAGTCATTGGAGCCGCAACTGCTGCAATCGCTTGCATTCGCTGCGATGACTCTGGTCGGGTCTGGGCAGTTACTTTTGCCGGTTCAACAATTTCATTCATTGCCGGATGATATGATTGCTCGGAAGATGATCAAGAAATTAATTTATAAAAAGAAAAAATAGCCCTTGCGCGTAGCCCGTGATCGTACAGACGATGAACAGCCGCCTTATCCTGATGATATTACATGGAAGCGGTTAGTGTCGCGGTATCGGTCGTGATGGTGCATCCTAATTGCATGTCAAATGTCATTCTATGATTTGCGGTGCTACTAAGAGATTTGAAAAAGATGCTGTCAATTCGTATCCTAAATCTTTTAAGAGTCGGTTTATCATAGGAAGGTACCAAGATGGAGCAAATGGCGAAACAATCACATGCTCTATCATGGTCGCCACGTCGCATTTAACAGCTAATCCTGGGGTGATAGGTTCGGGGTTTTCAACAATATTTTCAAATCGCATAGACTCATCATCCCATGCGAAATGTTCAAGCGGGTCATGATAATTTCCTTTGTGCCAGTGGACAACGCGCGCCTCCTGTTCATAGGAAAAATTAGATCGTTTTTTTACGATTGGGTTGAATGCGTTTGGCGAACCTATCTCAAAGTTCAACGGGTGGACATATTCTACTGCGCCAAAGTGCAAATCTTCTTCGGTATTTTCCAATGCGGTATGGAGGCGTCCGGCACTTGAAATAATGGCAATGCCAGCACCGGGAGAGCTATAAATTTTCCACATTGCGGCGGACTCAAATTCGGCCATATGCCAGCAATTGACGTAAAAATTCCGTCTTCCCGATTGCGTCATAAAACAATGCTGTTCTTCAAGCATGAACCAATTTCGGAATGCTTGTTCTTCTGTCATGTCTTCTGAACTATGCCGCCTTTCAATTATTTGGCGACGAAGTACGTCTGGGACATCTTTGATATCTTTCCACATTCTATGTGGAAATTGTACAGCGCCCTGTAGGCCTTCATGTGGATCGTCAATTGCCAACACTTCGGCGTTGGTCAGCCATAAATTGCGTGAGGTAATTAGATCGATAAATTTCGGAAGATCCATGTACCTCCAAAGGCGCTGCCCCACTGTTGGGCGGCTAAAGCTTGGATGGTCAGAAATTGGCATGCGGTGCTCACGACCTTAGTATTTCTGGTTGTTAGTGTTAAAATCGAAGTTCATCATAGCCCTGCAATTAATGCAAGAGCAGGGTATCGTTAATGGTTAAGACGGTTCCCAATGTGCAACCTCTACAATCTCAAAGCCTCTGCCCGTGACATTGGAGCGGTCTTTGACGCCCTAGATGCCTCTGGCGGGGCCTTAGAGAAGAATTACGTGTCGCCGGGTCGTCCTGGCTTAGTGGTAACCGGATCGGCGGCGACAAGGCAGCTACGGGCAATGCGTTGGGGGTTTCCGCCGCCGCCGGGGGTGCGCAATGCGGTGGTCAATGTCCGCAATTATCATAGCGCCTTTTGGCGGTCGGCATTGGCCGACCCCGAACGCCGTTGCCTTGTACCCGTGACCAGCTTTCAGGAATGGAGCGTCGAGCCCGACCCCGCCACGGGTAAGAAGAAGCCCCATTGGTTTAGCGTACCGTCACGCCCCATCTTTGCTTTTGCAGGTATATGGCGACCAGTAGGCGAGGATGCTGCCTATGCCTTCCTGACTACCGGCTATGATGGCGATCCCGCTGCCCATCTGATTGGTGCGGTTCACCCTAAGGCCATGCCCGTCATCCTCCACGATGATGATTACGAGCGCTGGCTTACCTCGCCTGTACAAGATGCCTTGAAATTGGCTTCGCCTTATCCGTCGCAGCTTATGGCGGTTGTGCACTAGGCTAACGGCGCGGCGGGTTGGGTATAGCATCAACCATCGCAGCCGGATCGCAACCCAACGACCTTGCAATGTCGGCGAACTCAACAACGTCTAATCGTCGCTCGCCGATTTCATAGCGCGAAACAAATTGCTGATGGCGACCTAGCCTCTTTGCAAGCGCGCCTTGGCTAAGTCCTTCCCGCTGCCGCGCTTCGACAAGCAACCCGATCAAATCGCGATAACGGGGGTTTGAAAAGCCTTTGCCAGATGGAGAAGCCGCGCCTGTCATGGCACCGCTGTCGGCCCTAGTGGATTCTACACAAAAACCGTGTAACGACCTTTCTTGCTATGCATCGGGGGAGCGGTCAGTGATTCCAGCTATTTCTATCTTCGCCATGGCGGCAATCGCCGTTTTCATCTTCGTGTACATATTAAAGCCCGTAAAGCCGGGGCAAGAAAGTGAACAAGGTCAAGAGGTTTCAGATGCCGTAAAGTCTGATTGGCTGTCGCGGACATTCGACAGTCCAAACGGGGCGCTATTTGGCTGCTGTTTCATGCTGGTCTTGGCTATCGCGGGCTTCCTGTTCGTCATGGTCAAGTGGGAAGAGCGCTCAAACCGGATCGAAGCGGAACAGCGGGTTGCACAAGCCGAAGCGGCAAAGAGGCAAGCCGAAGAGGATGCGGAAAATAAGCGCAAGGGCTTCCACTGCCTTAGCCCATGGGACGGCAGCGAACCGGACGTAGTGGAGGCTGTAAAGCGGACGCTCCGTGATCCCGGCAGCTTTGAACACGTCAAAACCACCATCACGCCCGTTAATGCCAAGGGCTTCCACTATCTAATTATGATCTATCGTGCCCGGAATGGATTTGGCGGAATGAACATCGGGCGGGTCATTGCCCATGTTACGCCGGGTTGCTCTGTGCGGATCATAAGCATGGAGGAATGAGCGGGGCGGTTGCCCGCATTGTCAAAACGAGGAAGGGGGCGGTGATCCGCCCCCTAAACGTATCAGCCTTCCGAACCGCTCAAATGGGCCTGGGCAGCCGCCTTAGCGTCCGCAACCGTCTTACCCTTACGAGCGAGCTTGGCTGCCGCCTTTGGGGCTTCCTGTGCCTTTGGGCTTTGACCGGGCTTGCGGCCCAAACCAATCTTCTTCGCCATTGCTTGCCGTGCAGCGCTGTATGACGGCGCAACGATGGGATAATCAGCCTTAAGGCCAAAGCGCTCCCGGTATTGTTCGGGGGTCAGACCGTTGGTGGCGAGATGACGGCGCAGCGTTTTATAGGGCTTGCCGTCGATCATTGAGATAATGTGATCCTTGGATGCCAGCGATTTCCGCACCGATACAGCAGGGGTGTATTCGACCGGAGCTTCGGCTTCGGGCTGTTGCGTTTCACCACCAAGCAATGCCGAAACCGTTTCATGCATCTTGCCAAGGAATGCTGGCACCTCGTTTGCTTCGGTGCGGGTGTTAGGGTTGCGCAACCACGCCACGGTCAATTCGGTAGCCAATTCAACGGCATCAACGTTCATGGTTTCGTCTGTCATGGTATCTCCGGTCGGATGGGATTTGGGTGAGATAATACCTAAACCCATAACGACCAATCGATTTTGCGGTTCAGCTAATATGGATCGGTCATATAATGCGCTCGCAATATACGTTATTTTGCGATTTAAGCGGCCTAGGGGGGCAATTTATGAATTTGGCTAGCCAGTGTAGCCTAAGTCGAAGAGCACGCCCTGTGGTGACTTAAATCGATCAATTCGCCAAGCGCTATCTGTTGGGGCGTCATGCCCGCTCACAAACTCGGAAACTGCAATAGAACGATCCCGCCAATTCTTTTTCATGAAGCCTAACGCGTTCGCGACGAGTCGGAGCCATAAGAATCCGGTCAATTTCCGTGCTAGGTTTAGACGAAAAATAGCGCTCTCTCTTTATTGCCGCATCCCGTAGTTCGGTAGGGCAATGCCAGCCAAATAAGTCCACGTCATTGTCTGATAGGCGCTGTGTCTTTGCTGCCCTGATATATGGGGCCATGCATTCGTGATAACGCGCAAGCGCTTTAAACGACTGACCCTCTAGCGGGGTCATATAAATCCCTTGTGACGCTCCCGGCTTATCCCAAGTGATAGCCAGCAACGGTATCAGCATCACGGCGGGCAATATGCGGCGCATCGTGGGATGATGCCGGATGCAAGCTAAGGCTGCAACTGCACACGTAATATGTACCGGGCCTAGCGGGGGCGAAGTCCTAGAACAATCCGGGGTGGCTCATACCAGTCGATTCACAGTGTAGGTGCCGCATTGCCCTGTCCTCACACTTAGAATTTGAATAGTAAGATAGGCGTTCGTCTACCTAACAATCCGTATGGCGTGCGTGAATGCGTTTAGTTTGGGCTGGAAGCCTGTCAGAGCGCCTATCTGTAAATTTGGACGGCTCCGGACCGTGCGTAACAAATTTCTGCTCCAAGGGCGGTTAAAATCGAAAAAACGCCATATCAGGGATAGGGGGCTGTCGCCTGCATGTAGTGAAGCTGCATCAGCGCTTTATGAATGCCGTGGCATGACATTTTTGGTCATCAGACCCTATGGACAATCTACATACCTCCCTCAACCCTAACCCACTAACGTCTACTCGTATGGTGGATTGAGGGGAGAGGGGGGGTAGGGGTTACTTTATTATAGGTCTAATTTTAGTGTGTTTATAAAACATATCACTTAAACAGGCTTTAGCTATGCCTTCATATTCATTCGAGATAATAATAGAATCGTGAATGGGTAACGCGGCAATTCCATGATCAAATGCGAGGCATTCGATTAAGTCAGCTATGATCTGGCTTTCAATAAAGAATAGGTCTGACCAATCAAAGGGGGAATTGCACCATTCCTCTATGATAGGAAAATGCCGTAATATATCTTTCCGTATAGTTGAGATAGGGTGGCGCTTCCCAAAATTGTCGAAACCCTGCTCTGCAAGAGCATCTACAGTCTCTTTGGGCCATCGGGAATGGTAGCTGCCGTAGCTAAGGGTCATATTAATCCACGCCTTGATGACCGGCCTTGGAAAGTCTGGACCTTCGTACGGATCGCGGTTGTTGGAAAATGACCTGCCCAGTAAATGATGAGAAATTGTTAAAAAGCACGCTGAAACATCAATTTCGATGATGCCATGGCCGTTGATGCATATGTATTTGCGTTTATTACGCTCGATGTTCTGATGCTTGCCGTAAATACGACCACCTTTATTATAGGCGTAATTGGGATGGTCACCGCGATTGAACCCACGGTATAGGGCTATCTCTTCTAAATCTGCGTCTTCCGGGCCTGTGATCGTCTGATCGGCTAGGAAGCGGTTTATGCGCCTGATTTGTGCCGCATATTCCTTTACCCTTGGATGGCCGTAATCGACCTTCATCTTGCGCCCGCGCGTCACTGTCTTCTTTTTGCGGATCGAACTAGCCCGTAGCTGGATGGGCGGTGTGTCTTCGTAGGCGCGTTTATAGGTAAAATGGGCAAAGCGGCTTTGTGGGGTAATGCCGAAGCCCAGTAGGAACTCTAACAGCTTCGGTGTCGAGTGGATGCGGGTAACGGTGCCGGGCTGGTCTTTCCATGCACAGGTGCCCTTGGTGACGGTGACATAGCCGCAGCGTTCCATATCAGCCAATGCGCGGGTGAACGGCTGATATCCAACCTCCATTCCGGTAAAAGCCTTAGCTGCTAGCTCCCTAAAACAGGGGCGGGCGGGCTTGTGGGTTGCTGCCCTTAGAAGGTCGGCAATCATCGCCCCTACCGCCTGTATATATTGAGCGCTTGGGGATTTTCGTTTGCCCTTAAGCTCGATGATCGAAGCGGATAGGCTGTCAATTGCACCTTGGGAGGCTGCACCTTTCGGGCGGGCTGTAAGATGCATAGGGGCAGTAGGTGCATCGCGTTCATCGGGAACAGTCGAGATTGATGCAATTTTTGACTCGTAGTCTGTATTTCCCTTGTGATTTGAGAGCATTTTAACCTTTTTAGAATGTGAAATATCAATTTGTGTAGTGATGTTGGTTCAATGTTTATGTGTATTTATCTATATTTATGAATAAACCTAAAAAACGTGTCCGACTCAAGCTATAAAAGTTTAAAATAGTGTACATTAAACATTACGTAAAAGTTTCAAAGTATTTTCTTCTTGGGAAAATATCGTTTGGTGATAGTTGGAAACGTTGATGGCGTTGTAGTTAGGGCGAGAAAAACTAATCCTCGCCCCATGTTTCGGTTTTTAACAGGCGCAAGCCAACGCCCGGTAAACCGGGTTACGGCTTGAACCGTGTTGAATGTGCGATGTGTTTGACGGGCCAGTCACCGGTTAGGATGAGCGCTCATCCCTTCCGGTATGAATATGTGTATGCGCGGTGTCCGTGAGCCGCAACCGTTAGCTCTGGCGCATTCTTAAGCCTGTCTTACGCTTTTTAATGCGGCTTCGATCAGACGTGCCGAAGCTTGCATCGTTCCGGTGCGATGCTGATAGCTAACGATCCAATAGGTCAGTGCGTCGCTTACGCGGATCATATCCGTGCTATCATGCTCACTGTAGTCTATATTTTCAATATTGATGCAAATGTTTCGCATTTTAACGAACCTAGAAGGTCACTTGCGTCCTCCATCCACTTGACGACAGTGCTTAGACGCCAGCGTACCGACCCTGAACCAATTCTAATTGGACGAGGAAATGCGTTTTTCTTGATGTATCGATAAAGCGTGGCGCGACTGATCGCGCACATGCGCTCTACATCGCGGCGTCTTAGAAGTTGATCCATGCTTTTCTCCGTCGAGGGGCGGGCATGTAAGACGACGACGTGGTGTAGTCAACGGAAAATCGACGCGCTCGTAGGGCAAAACTTTACAATTACTAAAACAACGTATCAAACATTATTTTAAGTGTTGTTTTGTCGATATTCAAAAGAAGAAATAAGTGATAAATATCTATTGTTGATTGAAGAGGCGATTTGAATGTGCAGGCTTTTATTATTTCAGATAGTGTGACCAATCATTCATCAATAATCGCCGCTTATCAAAAAGGTCGGATCGCGCATAAGCAGCTTCGGCCTTGTCTTTAATGACGTGAGCCAAGGCGAACTCGATAACCTCGCGCGGATGCGCTGTCATTTCGCCCGCCCAGACGCGGAAGGAAGATCGGAAGCCGTGTGGAACGGCTGCAATCTTCAAATCCTTCATGAGCTTGGAGAGCGTCATGTCGGATAGGGGTTTGGTGTCCTTCATGCCGGGGAACACCAAGTCATCCGTATCGCGTTTCAGCGTTTTGGCTTCGGCAAGGATGGCGAGGCAGCGGGGTGACAATGGTATGCGATGCGGCTTCTTCGCCTTCATACGAGCCGCTGGGATCGTCCAGACGCCCTTTTCTAAGTCCAACTCGCTCCATACCGCTTCGCGCGTTTCCGCTGATCGGGTGGCGGTTAGAATGAGAAATTCAAATGCCAGCTTAGTTGTAATGCCAGCGTCGCTATTACGTATTTTAACAATAGCTTTGCCAACCTGATCATAGGGCAGGGCTTGACGGTGTTCGATTTTGGACTTGTCGTGCTTAGGTAGAGCCTTAGTAATTGTTTCTGCCGGGTTGTCGGTGCGCCAGTTGTTGGCCATTACCCACTTGAAGACCGAGCTTATCCGTTGCTTCACTCTCTTGGCAGTTTCGGGCTTTTCGTTCCATATAGGCATCAATACGGCCAAAACGTCCGAACCGCTGATCAGGTCTACGCGCTTCGACCCCAAGGCGGGAAACGCATAGGTCGTGATGGTATTAATCCACTGATCACCATGCTTTCCATTGCGCCATGTCGGCTTTGAAAGCTCATGAACCTTTCGCGCGGCTTCTTCGAATGTGAGGATGCCCTTAGAGCGCCTTTTAAGGGCAATGGGGTCTTCCCCCGCCCGTGCGACCTTTCGCTGCTCCAAGGCTCGTTCACGGGCTTCTGCCAGCGTAACAAGGCTGACTGATCCCAAGCCTATATCACGCCGCTTGCCATGAATAACGATGCGCTGGACCCATCGTTTTGCGCCGGAGCTATCCACTTTCAGGTAAAGCCCGTGCCCGTCACCATAAAAGCCGGGTTCTTTGATCGTGCGCACAGTGGCGGCAGAAAGCCGCTTCTCTCGATGCTGCCCTACGGGCTTCGTTCCGCTCATACCGTACTACATATCGACCAACATAAATACTGGGAATAGGATAGTCTGGATGAGTCCATATGAGAACATAATATGTCTTAAGTGCATGTAATGTATAGACGAATGAGATTCTCTGAGGCTGAATGAGAATGCTTGTGGGCGGACTCCCGCTCCGCCATGTCCCTGACATTTTGTCTTAACGCTGGACCCTGTGGCTCTGCCCCGGGCGCAGCGTCATGTCCCACAGGGTCTGGACCGACGGCCCCGCAGCCTTTGACGGGCCGGGCAGCATCGCGACAAGGCCTCGCGCCAGCGCCAGCCCCAGATCGCCCAGGTCCAGCGAGAAGCAGGTCAGGTCGGGGGACAGGGCGCGGCAGGCGGGGTTGTCGCGCAGGCCGATCACCGCGACATCGCGCCCCGGCTCCAGGCCCAGGCGGCGCAGCGCGCGATAGGCCCCGACGGGCGCGGTCTCGCCCATCAGCAGCAGCGCGGTCGGTCGGTCGGGGAGTGCCATCAACTCGCTCGCCGTCGCCTCGCCGTCGCTCTCGTCGGTTTCGCCGTGATGGACGAGCATCGGGTCATAGGGGATGTCCGCGCGCGCCAGTGCATCGCGATAGCATTCGACCACGATATGGCTGTTGTTGATCGTGGCGGGCGGCGCGACCAGTCCGATGCGGCGGTGCCCGGCCTCGGTCAGCAGCGTCATCGCATCGGCCGTGACGCCCTCGAAATCCAGGTCGATCCAGGCATAGTCGCGCGCGATCGCGGTGCGGCCCAGCGCGACGAAGGGGATGTCGCGGTCGAGCAGGAAGGGGATGCGCGGATCGTGATGCTGCGTCCCCGACAGCACCCAGCCATCGACCGTCCCGCGCGAGACATGGCGGCGCAGGAAGGTCAGGGCATCCTCGCCCTTGCGGGCCAGCAGCACGGCCAGGTCGAGATCATGTTCGCCCAGGCCGTTCTGCAACCCCTCGAGCAGCGCCATGAAGAAGGGGTCGCCATGGATCGCGCTGTCATGTTCCAGCGTCAGCATAAAGCCGACCGTGCCGGTCCGACCGCTGCGCAGCGTCCGCCCCGACTGGTTGGGAATATAACCATATTTCGCCGCTGCCTCGACCACCCGTTGGCGGGTCGCCGGGCTGACGTCCTTGCGATCGTTCAGCGCACGCGACACCGTGCCGATCGACAGCCCCAGGTGATGCGCAAGTTCGCGTATATCCATCCGCCCGTGATCGCGGCGCGAACGGTTTCGCACAAGTCCCCGAGCGCGGTGATCGCAAACAAGATCATTGACAGACGCGCCCAATCGGCCGAAAACCCGTAAACGTTTACGGCCATCGAAGAGTGGCGGTGGGAGGACCGAGTCGTGTTGGACACGCTT
>Ga0308158_10001054_pt1 | contig 32472 bp, 35 predicted proteins | sample PhyBR2_FD_201038 | JGI IMG/M metagenome (GOLD analysis project Ga0308158, IMG submission 201038) | Phyllosphere microbial communities from UC Gill Tract Community Farm, Albany, California, United States - DLSLB.R2 | ecosystem: Host-associated > Plants > Phyllosphere > Unclassified | place: USA... | reverse complement strand
CAAACGATAAAATATAAGCAATCACCTACTCAAAAAGCTCAACAACCAAAAGCCGTGAGCCAATTTGATTGCATGCCTTTATAGACCCTACCTCGTCTATCAACATCTAGGACCAGAACAACAACTTCTCCATGACTTGATCTACCAATCCAAATTGATCAGTAATGTCCTGGAAGCAGCACAGATCCTTCCAAGCATCTCTTTCAATACAGCTATTGATACAGTTATCGAAACAACAAAACAAACGATAAAATATAAGCAATCACCTACTCAAAAAGCTCAACAACCAAAAGCCGTGAGCCAATTTGATTACATGCCTTTATAGACCCTACCTCGTCTATCAACATCTAGGACCAGAACAACAACTTCTCCATGACTTGATATACCAATCCAAATTGATCAGTAATGTCCTGGAAGCAGCACAGATCCTTCCAAGAATCTCTTTCAATACAGCTATTGATACAGTTATCGAAACAACAAAACAAACGATAAATATAAGCAATCACCTACTCAAAAAGCTCAACAACCAAAAGCTGTGAGCTATAGAGCAAATGTGATAAAAACACGTACGTGTTTAGAGGTACATAAGTGGACAGGTTCCTGACACATAAATTGTGTAAGTTGTATAACTTATGATTATTATGTAATCAGGGTGCTTGATAACCAATTCTGGATCATAAGTAGTTATCTACAGCTGTTTAATGTAATAGAGTAATAGAATTCTGCAACTCAACCAAGAACTGTCAGATCAGACAAAGTTGTCTTCCTGAGTAATTTATCTACAGTCTCATCTAGTATAATGTCGTATTTTTGCTCGACAAAATGTCGTATTTTTGCTAGTTTAAAGGTATGTGAAAACTGATGTATAAGGGAGATGCGATGACAATTAAAGCGAAAATGCAAATGCGCATCAAACGCTCAAAACGTTATGTTTTTATGCGTGATGATTTTAATGACATTGCGAATTATGACCAAATTGGAAGAGTTCTGCGAAACTTAGTTCAAGAAGGTGAGCTAATTAAAGTTGGTTATGGTATTTATACCAAAGCAAGAAAAAATCAAATTACCGGCAAAGTAATGCCAGCCTGTCCAGAAGGTGCGGATGCAGTGATCTTAGAGGCATTAAAAAGATTGGATGTGCAGGTTACGTTAGGAGAGGCTACGGAAAAATATTTATCTGGTCAATCCACCCAGATTCCAGCCTTTACTCAAATTAAAACCCCGCGTCGTTTTACACGCCAATTGTCTGTAGGTCGTAGCCAAATTAATGCCTGATATAAAAAATGTGTTTGCAGATGTCGCTGATGCACTTGGTATTGGTGCAACTTCTATTGTTGAAAAAGATTACTATGTTGTCGAGTTATTGAGACTATTACAGTCTCTAGAATTTGAAACGCATGACTTGGTTTTTGCTGGTGGAACTTCTTTAGCTAAAGCAAATATTCAGTTAAATCGGATGTCTGAAGATGTGGACATTAAAATAGTTCCAAAACCAAATATTGCATTAAGTCGCTCTAAAGCTAAAGTTGTACGTAAACAATTGCTTCATCAAGTACAAGACAAAATCTCTCAATCTGATTTCTTTACAATTGAAGAGGAACCAGTTGTCTGGGATGAATATCGTTATATGGAATTATTAATTCGATATCCTCAGCATTTCAACCAAGCTCCCTGTTTACGACCATTCATTAAATTGGAATTAGTTGAAACAGACTTACTTGAGCCTTTTGAATCTAGAAGTATCACCTCGTTTGTGTATGACTTGGCTAAGGAAGGGAAGCCAGTCGATGCTTTTCCCTCCGTCACAATTGTCAGTACCAGTATCGAGAAGCTGATAGCAATTTTAAGGCGTACAGCGGCCTTTGCTAGAAATGCTGAAAGAGCTGATGATGAATCATTAGTTCGACATGTGTATGACTACTTTAAAATTACCTATGGTAAACCACAAGATTTTGTTTATTTAGGGCACTTAGCTACTAAAGTTATAAAAACTGATATTGAGCGTTATGGTCGTCAGCATACTCTTATGGTTGAAGACCCGATTGCTGAATTGTTATTTGGTTTAAATGAATTAAGTCGTAATCCACTCTATAAAGCCAGGTTTAATAATTTTGTTGTTCCTATGGTGTTCGGGGACAAACAAATATCATGGCAGCAAGCCTATTCACATTTTCAGGACTCAGTTCAACAGATCTTCGCTAACTTAAAGTTGTAAATGTAGAAAAGAAATTAGCTTAAGCACAATAGATTATTTATTTACAATCACTCTTATTACAACTAAATTTGTCAAAATTCTTCAGAGTTTTTTCTTTGAATTCTAACTCGTAACTCATCGAAGATAGAAAATGTTAATTCGCTTGAAATTTTTTTTGAATTAGCCTAAGTATAATTCTTAGGCTATTTTTATAAATCATAATTCAAATTACATAAAAATTCGATTAGGCAATTGTTTTAAAAACCAGGTCCGTAATCGTAACTATTTTCTTGCGTGGGCTCTTTACGACTGCTATTTGATATCACAGATTGATTTCTATAGAAATTTTCAGCTCTATCTTCCTTATTCAATATACTAGGATCTTTAGGTTCCAAACTTAATTCTCTCCTTAGCGGTTTTGGTTCAGCACTGTCATTTTTAGCAGCTGAATTACCAATTGGACTATTCTCAATTGCAGCATTCACTTTTTGCTGAGCAGTGGTTTTAAATTCAATTTTGATATCTTCTGAATCAGCAATTTGTTGTACTTGTTTTTTAAACTCATCTGTTCCAAAAACTAAAACAACGCCAAATTTGTCTCTCGCAAGTAATAAGGCATCACGGACATGCTCATGTTGATGACTAACAACTGTAATTTCTGATGTATTTTTCGTTTCAAAAAATGCAACTTTTTTTTGGTCCAGATAAAATTTTTGTCCAAATTTGTATTCGATTACATAGTCTTTTCTAAAAAGAGATGTCATTTGGGATTGCTGATGAGGTATAGACATTTTCTTTGAAGATTCTAATGTATTCAAGCGTTCTCCTTCTTGTTTTTTCTGAAGCTTGAGTCTTCGAGTGTATTCAAAGTATTGCAGCATTTGCTCAAACTCAGATTCAGCTAAATTTTCAGGAAGTTTGATGGTCCTTTTCTTCTCAACCTTAGGCACGAGCTCTAATTCTAGTGTTGAAGATGATGATGTAGACTGAGAGTCGTACTTCTGTTCTTTTGGCTGCTTGAGTGGAGAAATGTGTAGATTAAAATAAAGTTGCCAACAATGTTCTATCTCAGATGAATTGAAATATTGCTTGTTTAGTTTTTTGGGCTGGGTATAAATCAGATTTTGAATCCGAAGCATGAGGAGGTTCTGATCTGGTTCATTAAGATCAGGTATTTTCTTTTGATCAACACATTTATTTAATGTTGATTGCAGTGACTCCATTGGTAAACCGCAACAATTTAAGAGCAAACAAGTTTTAATAATGGCTGTACTTTGATTTGTGTGCGTGGATCTAAATTTTTTAAAGAGTTCAGTAAAACACGACTCGATATTGTTTTGAGAAAGACGTTCGAAACTTGGTAATACTCTCTCATGGTTTGTGTCGATAATCTGTTCTTTTTCTTTGAGATCTTTTACAGTGGCGTGGAACAATTCTTTAAATTCCGACGTGCCCCTGAGCGTTCCTTTCTTTTTAGAATCAAGTGCTTTTATACATTGTTGTAGTCGGGTCACAGAATAATTACTAAACACTAGGATCCCATATCTATTTTGAATGGCTATCGGTTCATTCTGATCAAAGAGGATTTTTGCTTTTTCAATCCTAGGGTTATCTTGGCAAATAAAATTTTTAGATTGACGCTGATCAAATAAAAATTGTTGTTGCATAAGCAAGTGATGTGAGGGGGGGAAAAGCTTTAAAAAATCTGCGTAAGACGTTATTTTCGAGGAATCAAAGTTTGGAGAAAGTGAAAAGCTTTCTTGCAGTGTTTTAGAGGTCTTTTTACCCAAGCTTTTATGTTGATCGTTATATTCTTTTCTTTGTAATACTCTTGAATTTATTTGATCAGCAGAGTGCTGGTAATGCAGCAGAGTGGAAATGACATCAGATGATTGCTCTGGAAATTTCTGCTGCCATTGTTTTAAAAAATGATTCTTATTGTGCTTATAAATTTCACCTTCCAACTCAATTTCTTGATATTCATTTTTACGAATTTTACTAATTGAATCCTTTTCTACTTTTAGTTTTAGATAAACGTCATGAAGATCTTTAACTAGAAAATCTTCATTTTTAAATAAATGGTAAGAATGTAGCGTCGCTTTTGCTGATTGCACGTGCTGAACAGTATCGCTTAATTTGATCAGAGGAATTATTTTGTGATCGACATCATGATCAGTAAAATCCCCCCATTGTTTTTCTAAGCTTTTTAGAGTGACTTGTTTATTACAAAATAAAGAGGCTTTAAAGGTGAGTGTTCGTTTTTCATTTGTCTGAATTTTAAAAATACTACCACTGCGTTTTTTTTCATACAAAATTCCAATTTTGGCTAATCGTTGGTGCCAGTCTTGCCAGTTTTTAGCACTGCTCATTACCTGCTGAATATCACGTTCAATATCGTATTGATAGTTTGTTGACTCTGCGATTTCACTACTTATTCGACTTTTTTGTTGATGTCGATATTCTTGATCTCGAATTTTTGAATAAATTTTTTCAGCATCAGGCTGAGGTAAATAATCTGGATTTTTTTCACATTGTCCCGTGTCATGCTTATAGATAAACATTGGATTAGGCTCTGGTTCCCAGCCCTGTTTGGCTTCAATTTCTGCAGCAGCTCGATGTACAGCGTTATAAATCCAACCACCTCCTAAATCGATAGCTTCATTTTCACTGTGCTTATTTTTTTTGTAGGGATGAACTTTATTGACGATTAAATGAAAGTGCACGTTGTCTGTATCTATATGCATTGCATATTGCATTTGCAGTTCTTCTGCACCCAGATGCTTCACCAAAATATCAATTTGTTCTTCTAATTGTTCAGTGGTTGGAACTTCAAATTTTTTAAAACTTCCGACCATGTGTACGATTGGGTCAATCACACGAGAGTTCAAACTGGCCGTTTGTGACATTTCTATTTTTTGATAATGAGGATCATCATCTAAAAAATTTCTCGAGTTTGAATAGACACATTTTTCAGAGAGTAAATTTTCATCAAAACCAGGATGAAGCTGATGAATATATTCAGACAAATGCTGAGCACGTGTCTGCTTCGGATGGTGAATATAATCCGATAATCCAGTCACCCGTTCTTCTACTGAAGACCCGATCAGATTCGGAATGACTTTAATAATCATACTTTATCCAATCTATCATTGAGTTTACGCACAGTCATTTTGATCTCAGTGATGAGCTGTTCTATTTCCTCTAATTCATTCAAAATGAGTCGTGTATCTTCGAGTTTTTCCAAAATTTTTGTCAGCAGAATTCCGAGGACTCTCACAGCATGAATGTCTCGTTGATCTAAAAACTTGGGCTGAGCATCAGTGAAAATTTTCAAGCGTATATAGTCCGATTGACTCATATATAACGTCTCATAGGCATTCTTCATCTGTTGATATTCATCTTCTGTAATGCGAATAATGATTTGTTTTTTTCTTAATGCTTTGTCTTTCATTTTTTCTACTGTATGCAAATTGAGACCGAGCGGAGCGAGCTCGAGATTTGTGAAATGGACGATGTGATATACATCGTCCCATCCTGTATATTTTTAGCGGTCAGTGAATGAGCTGAAGATGATGAAAATCATGCTTGTTTTTCCTTTTTTTTCTTAGCGCAAAAAGTTACATTTTTCAGTAATTTAAAAATCAAAAAAGGGTCATGTTTTGCCATTTTTATCAGAGTAGATATTTCGAATAATGATCTTATAAATTTAGTCTTAAGGAAGAAATATGATGCAAGATCAGAATATTTTAAAATTCGATATTGAAAATCCGGATAATACAAATTCTGAATTCTCAACAGATAATTCTTTTGAAGCTATATCAGAAAAAGAAGAAAAGCCTTCAAAATTTGTTGAGAAGAATCAAAAAATATATAGCAAAAATGATTCTAAAAATTTTGAAAACATTCTTCTTTGCTATTTAAAAGAATTGAATGAAAAGACCATTACACGGAATCAATTGCTTACTCAGCATAAGAAAACTTTACTTCAACTCTTTGGTTTTGGTGCAACGATAGGAGAAGTACTAGACTTTCTAAAAAGAAACAATTTTGTGGGTATTACTGAGGAAACTTTAAAAGAGTTTTTAAAGAAGAAAAAATAAATTATGGTGTGAAGTAATCAATAAAAATTACTTCACACAAAGCAATTGATCCCACTTGAAGTAGTTTTGAGTGAGTTGGTTACGTGACATATTCCAGGTTCTGTTCGGTAACATACTTGCACCGAGGGCGAGTTTGGTTTTACCAAACTTATGATGGATTTCCTCAAGTGAATCCATCAAGATATTGTCTAAGCCAACTTGCTTCATGTCTGTGAATAGATCATAAACATGGCTGCTCTTAGGTTCTAAGCAAGTCAGTATCACGCCACACTTCTTGAAGCCTACATCCTTCTGATATAAATCATCTATCATTTTGATGGCAACCTTACACAGCGTTAATACATTGTCAGAGGGTTCAGGTAAAGTGATTGCTGCAGACTTGCTGTAATACGGTTTATGCGTATCAAATGGATTCGATTGTACAAAAGCCATCATGTAACCACACAACATATTCTCACCTCTTAAGCGAGCTACCGCATCTTGTACATACAGGCTCATGGCCTCTTTCAGATCGTCAATATGGTAAATCCTTTGACCAAAGGAACGACTCGCAACAATTTGTTTTCTAGGGGCTTGAGTATGCTCTAACTCAATACAAGCAACTCCATGCAGCTCTAATAAAGTTCGATACATGACGATAGAGAATTGCTCTCGGATCATCAGTGGGGAAGCCATGACAAAATCCATTACAGAATGGATGCCCATACTGTTGAGCTTGTTCGTATGTTTACGTCCTACACCCCAAATCTCACTTACCTCGATGGATTGGTACAGAGTCTCGGTAAAGCAGTAATCCATTGCAACCAAGTTGCATACACCATTCAAGTAAGCATTCTTCTTGGCAATGTGATTGGCTATCTTTGCTTCAGTTTTCGTTCGACCTAAGCCAATACACACAGGCAAACCAAGCCAGGTGAAGACACGCTGACGAATCTGTTGAGCATAATCGGTTAGATCATCATTCTCTGCATGAGCGGTCAGATCAAGGAAGCATTCATCAATCGAATAGACTTCTTGCTCGTCAGGAGCGACAAAGTCTGAAAGGACTTTCATGAATCTGCGGGACATCTCTGCGTACAGGGTATAGTTGCTTGAGAGCACTTGTACTTTATGCTTCTCTACAATGTCCTTGATCTGAAAGAAGGGAACGCCCATATTGATGCCCAAGTCCTTGGCTTCCTGAGAGCGTGCTACAGCACAACCATCATTGTTGGAGAGAACAATGACAGGCTTGTTATTCAGACTTGGATTGAAGATACGCTCACAACTGACATAACAGTTGTTGATGTCCACTAGAGCAAACACCTTGTTTGTACATTCCATGTGATGAAACCAATAAAGTAGAGTTACTTACGTTTCCGGAACGGTTTTATGACAAATGTCACTACCCCCCAAATGACCATCTCCTGACCGTCCCTGAGGTGAATGTCAGAACAATCCGGATTCTCGGCTTTAAGCCAATGATGATCACCTTCGATCATCAGACGTTTAACAGTGAAGTCATTGTCGATCAGGGCAATGACGATGTCATCATGTTTGGCTTCAAGACTGCGATCAACGACAAGTTCATCATCAATGTCGATGCCAGCATCTCTCATTGAAAGAGAGGCGACTTTGACAATGAATGTTGTTGCCTCATTGCTGATGAGGTGTTCATTCATGTCTAGCGTCTTGTCTACATAATCCTGAGCAGGGGAAGGGAAACCAGCAGCAACTTTCTCGGAAGCTAGAGGGATTTGCATGTGAGTGAACGGCTCTACAGGAGAGATTGATGCAACATCATTAAAGCATTGCTTCTCTGCCTCGTTGAGATAATTCTTGATTTCTATGATCTTGGATACAGGTATTCTTACAGTTTTTGTAGGCTCGTTATATTTTAGCTTTCTACCGGAACCTTCTCGGCTTCCCCCACGATTATTGCTCATGACTTATCCATTATTTGATTTTGTGACAAAATCAAATAATAAACTTTACCTTATTCCAAAAACAAGAGAATCTGGATAAACGGTTAATATGAAAAGTATAAATTCTAGGAGATTTATAAATTTATTGACCTGATTCCTTGTCAGTTAGCCGCCTACCAAGTAGCTCCGAATGTGCATTATAAAGATTTAGATCCTGCACTAAAGCCGATTCTGAAGGAAACTTTAGGATCAGAGGTATTCACAACTTTTATAATTCCTTTTAATGCCTCCACTGGATCTGAGTCAACATAGGAAAGGGAGGGGTGATCAAGGCAATAACCCACATATTTGAGGGTTTCTTCGGACCACATCACTTTATAGCTATAATTTTTTTGTTTAGAAGTAACTCCTCGAGATATTGTTATGAATCGTGCAAATTACTGGATAAACCAACCACCTATTCTTGTTCATGGTCTACCAGTCATTTTCATTCCAAGTAGACCATCAAGATATAAAACTACATAGCCAATTTTGCCGATACCAAACGATTCATACTCACACCACGCTCCGCAGCTTCAAGTGCTAGTTTTTGATGAACCATTGATGGAACACGAACAGCAAACCGTCCGCTATACTTTTTTTCTGAAAGCGGTACAGGTAATTTCTCATTGTTGCTGATCATATCTGCTACAACTTCACCAACAAGATCAACAATCCCTGAGAATGCTTTAGATTGTTCTGCATCGAGCCAAGATAGTGACGGAAATTCGGCACATAGACCGACATACTCATTATCTTCTGCTGACCATGTAACACGATAAGTATATTGTTTGCTATCCATTTGACACCTCACAATGTTTTAAGTTTATCAAGTGCAGCTAAGACTTGCCTAACCTGATAAGGTTTAGCCTTTCCGCTATCATCTTGAAGATTAATACGAGGATCGCCTTGCCACGGTGTTTTAAATAACGTGTGGCTACCACTTGTTTGTCTTGGTTCACCAAAATATTGCTTACAAACCTTGAGTAAATCGACATAGCGGATATTTTTTGGATTATTCCGCATTTGTTCTATAAGTTGATCAAGATTTGCCATTTGAATGCTCAATAGTGCCAATGATTAATAGTATCAATATTGATACCATTAATCAAGATTTTGACATACCTAGTGGCTTATACGAACAAAAATGAGTGGTAGGGTGCAAATAGGAATAGGGGGTAGATTTACACAGGAATATGCAGAATCGCTAGCTTTATAAAAATTGAGGCATCTAAACCTTATGCTGAAAGAGATTCTACGGTATTCAGTACGGAAAGCAGTCCACTCATACTTTCCATTTGTTCTATAGGAATTCCCTTGGTTAATAGATTAGGCGAATTAAGAAAATGGTGCATCCATTTGATATCACCACCATTCAGGCTATAAACAGCTCTGTAAATCCGAATGATGATTAATGCTATTTCTCCTTGTTTAGAATTAGGATCTAGCATGAGGCTTGAATCAGATAAATCCATATCAACGCATTCAAGATGCAGAATTCTTACAAATTGTTCTGGTTTTAGCCCAAGCTGCTGAGCCGCTTTCCATGAAGCTTTAGCTAAAAGTTTAGATCTATTTATAGGTTGTGAAAGTGGACTCATGAGTATGCCTTCAATATAAGAAACAGTTCTTTTTCACATTACCTGAAAAAAAGTATTTTAAAATTTGTTCTATCAGTCCCATGAACAGGGGTGATTTAGGCTCCACGTTTTTTTATGGTCTTCATTGAGTAAATTGAAAAGTTTTCTGAATAGAAAACTTTCCCAACTATGGGTTGTTCAGCAATCAGAGTTTTTTTGTTTCTCTTTTAAGCAATATGGCTAAACAATTAATTGATCAAAAAACACCATAAAAGATGTCAAAAATACAATGGTTGTTCTCCTGGTAAGTAGCGTGGAATAAAACCAATAAAAAGAATTAAAGTGATGGTTTTTTGCAGATATTCGCAATACTGAGTTTGAATTTTTGCCAAGTTTTCCATTTTTTAGCAACTTGCGTTGCTATAGAACACAATTTATAGCCATGAATTAAGTCCGCACTCATTTTTATGTGAGGACTTAATTAAGGTTAAGAGCCATCTATCACATAGGATAATAAGGCGTGTTCGTCAGATGATCATAGAAATTAGTTAAAAGTTGATCATATATATTCTGTAAACTAATTAAAGATACTTGCTGAAATCCATATTCTTCAAAAAATTGATTATCAACAAAATATGCAACAGCTTCATATGTCGTGAGATGGTGTGCAACGTTAAGCTGTTTGCAAAAGCCTGGTTCAAATAGTAATTGCAGGGCCGTAGTTTCGATAATTTTAGAAGCAACTATTTTTGAAATGGTCCGTACATTAAGATTGCGGATTTCAGATCTAACTGATTTAAGAACTACATGAGAGGAACTATTCATAATCGAGCCTTTAAGTGAATAGATTTTTCTTAAAAGAAAAATTTACTTAAATTATTTGTTATGAAAGAATGCAAAGGTAAAACGTCGAAATTTTACAATCTTTCATTTCCTTGGATTGGAATGAAAAGCATGAGTGTCCTATTGTCTAGATAGGTCACCATGCACATACAATATTGATCATCTAATTTCTCTCCTTAATTTTTAAAAGATGTTTTTTGTCGAAATAGACAATAAAATACTATCAATATTTATATGTAAACTTGTCTATTTAGTCAAGTTATTATTGTCGATTTGTGGTGTTTTATTATGATGCTTGAAATGGATGCTGATTTGTTTTGTTTAAGACTAAAAGAAATCAGAAAAATGAGAAAAATGACACAGCAAGAATTGGCGGAAAAATCAGGCATGTCATCTACATCAATTGCACATTTTGAGGCAGGTTCTCGTAAACCGTCGTTAGAAAATTTTTATAAGTTAGTGGTTGTACTGAATATATCTGCTGATTATTTATTAGGATGTATAGATCAACATACTCATTCAGGGAGCGATCCAATTACAAAATCTATTCAAGCATTACCTGAATCAGAAAGACAGATGATTGAAAAATTCATCTTGTCGTTGCAAAACTAAAATTTTATATCAAAACTGTGTCGCCCTGTCTCTTCTTAAGATTAATATGAAAATGGTCAGTGTAGGCTTAGAAATTTAGTAGCAGCATTTGGTGGTTTGACCTTCAAACCAGTCATGATAATGAACCCAATCTGAATCAGATCAACGAAGCACTCACGGTTATAGCGTGGCTGATATGGACTTTTCAGGCGTTTGGATCACGGAATCCAGAGGTTATTGGCTGTCATCTAGCGCCGAACGGTTTCTACCGGGATATTCAGTTCAAATATGTTGCTGAGCTTCCCATGCGCCAAGGTGGATCAAGAACCCAATAAATGTTCAGAAATAATGGAAAGGCATTTTGATTTTAATAAGTCATCATGGCGATGATGGCCCGGTTGACCACGACTGGCATGTGCCAGACCTGAAATACCAGCTTGATTGAGCTTCTACAATAACCGGGTAATTTGACGGGTTGAAATATGAAGTAGCTGAGCAGCTTGAGACTTAGTTATGCGTTGATCACAGATTTCCTGCAAGACCGACAATCGTTTAAGTTCTTTATCCGACATATAGCTAAATTCTAAAGGCTGTAGCACGTAAATATATTCGTAAGATACTATTTTATAAGGTCTTTTATGTGCTACTAAATTAAGTAATCAGCTATAGACACCAACATATCAAACCGTCCGCTTCGATAATCGCAAAAGTGCATATTCTAAAAGCGGACATTTTTACTTTGGAGAAACCGGACATTTCTATTTTGGGCTTACAATTTGTGTTAGAACCCATTTAAAGTGTCTATATTCTCACCAATAAAAATGTCTGGTTTATGATGGTTTTTATCACCATGGACTGGATATAAATATAGATGCTGATCACTATGTCTGATAAAGAAATTCAACGTCTTGCAGTCCTGCAAGACGTTCGAGATCATCGTATTACCCAGGTCCGTGCTGCTGAAATCCTGAATCTTTCCACCCGTCAAATTACCCGGTTATTGCAGAAGCTCAATCAAGATGGTGTTTCAGGTCTGGCGCATGCCAGTCGTGGTCAACCGGGCCATCATCGCCATGACGATTTATTAAAATCGCAATGTCTTTCCATTATTTCTGAACATCTGCTTGGATTTGGACCCACCTTGGCGCATGAAAAGCTCAGCAGCATGTTTGCCCTAGATATCCCGGTAGAAACGGTTCGGCGCTGGATGATGGCCAATGACCTCTGGATTCCTCGCTCCAAGCGCCTGAAACGTCCATACCAGCCACGCTATAACCGTGATTGCTTCGGTGAACTGATCCAGATTGATGGCTCATATCATGACTGGTTTGAAGGAAGAGCCACCAAATGGTTTATATCGATGATGCTACCGGCAAGCTGTTGCATCTGCGCTTTTGTGAAGCTGAAACGACCTTTGACTATATGCTTTCAACCCGAGCCTACATTGAGCAATATGGCAAACCTCTGGCCTTTTACAGCGACAAACATTCGGTATTTAGAGTCAACCAGAAATCCAGCCAAGACAGCAAGATCACGCAATTTGGGCGGATTCTGAATGAGTTAAACATTGATATTATCTTCGCCAACTCCCCACAGGCGAAGGGTCGCGTAGAACGTGCCAACAGAACCCTTCAGGACCGTCTGATCAAGGAGATGGCCTGGAAGGCATCTGTTCGATTGTGCAAGCCAATGCATGGCTGCCCTGCTTTATTGAGCAGTTCAATCAGAAGTTCGCCAAATGTGCGCGAAACTCAAAGAATTTACATCGACCATTAACCGAATCTGATCTTGAACGGGATGATATTTTTACCTGGCAGGAACCGCGTAAGGTCACCAAGAATCTGACGATTACCTATGACAAATGTATTTATATGCTTGAACCGACTGAATTGAACCAGAAATTAGTTGGGCAATATATTTCATTTCTAGAGTATCCGGATGGCACGGTGGCCATCATGCATGAAGGTCGGAAGATCAACTACAGCATCTTCAATAAATTGGCTGGGCTACAGCAAAATGAGATCGTTGAGAATAAACGGTTAGGTGCAGTTCTGGCACATATCCAGCAACAACATGAAGAGTTGGAAAAACAAAATAAATGTTCCCGTGCCAAGAAAAGTATGCCGAGTCGTAAAGCTCAGAAAGCCATCATTGAACAAAAAAAGTTAAATCCTGTGCTTGACTCTTGTGGTTAAAAATAGGACATTTTAAATGGTTTATCGCATAGACATTTTAATTGGTAAATAACAGCAATATAAAAAGACTTTGTTTTTCATATAGTTAAAAAATTTTGACCGACCTAAAAACAGCAAAAAACCGGCCTGGAAACAAGTCGGTTTATTTTTAAGCAAAGTTGATATATTCCGCCAATAAAATTGATTACTTTTTACTCAAAATGAAACTTTTCTCAATGTTCCCGGACTTGCCAGGGCAAAAATTATCCGCAATTTCTGCGGATAAAAAGGGGACAGTTTTTAGGCAATGTTGTACGCATTTGCTTACATGAATTCCGGTTGTTTGCTGCTATCTGAGATACTGGAATTTTCCTATGATGAACTCATCAGGAACAGGATGTTCCAGGACATAAAACAATAATATTAAGTCTTAGCACGTGGAATGTGGGGATATAACGGCACACCAAATCAATAAAAAACCCTGACAGGATGTCGGGGTTTTTTATTATCTATATTTTTTAGATCAATTTTAGAAAGCAACGATTACTTACAACAAATCACGTGTAATAAATAGTTTGATGATATGATATACATCAATGATACCTACTTTATTGAGAGGCAAATATGGAAACTGCTAAAGTTTTTCAAACAGGTCGCAGTCAAGCTGTGCGTTTACCTAAAGCATTTCGCTTTAATGGTACTGAAGTTGCTATCAAGAGTTTTGGCCGTGGTGTCTTATTAATGCCCATCGAAAACCCATGGGACATTATGTTAGAAGCAATTAATGAATTTGAAGTAGGATTTCAACTTGAACGAGCTGATCAGGGTGAGCAATTACGTGAGGACTTCAAATGATTTACCTCTTAGACACAAATATTTGTATCTACGTGATCAATCATAAACCACAGCAAGTTTTTGAACGCTTTAAGCAATATCAGCTTGGGCAGTTAGCTATTTCTAGCATAACCGCATCAGAGCTAGCTTTTGGTGTGGAAAAGTCTGGCTCTGAACGTAATAAGCAGGCTCTGAACAAATTTTTATCACCCTTAGATATTTTACCCTACGATGAGAAAGCGATCTGGCATTACGCCAAACTACGTCAAGATCTACAATCAACAGGTAAAACGATTGGTAGTTTGGATATGCTAATAGCAGCTCATGCCCTCTCTTTAGATGTTGTACTAGTCACAAACAACATCAAGGAATTTGAGCGCATAGATGGGTTAAAGCTAGAAAACTGGATCTAATTTTTAGCCCTTTTAAGGGCTAAATGTTATTCCCAAGTAGAAATGTCCTACCTAATAACCAAATAGAAATGTCCTATATGGACATTTCCAAGTCAAGCACAGGATTCAGATTTCGCTGTTGAATTGCTGTTTTCTGTGCACGTCTGCTTGGCATCTTTTGAGAACGATTGCGTTTGTTTTGCTGTTCCAGTTCTTCATGCTGCTGTTGGATATGATTCAGAACAGCACCCAACCGTTTATTCTCAACAATCTCTCGCTGGTTCAGCTGACTTAATTTATCGAAGATGCTGTAATTGATCTTCCGACTTTCATGCATGATGGCCACAGTACCATCCGGGTATTCTAGAAATTCAAGATACTTGCCGATCAACCTCTGATTTTCTTCTGTATTCTCCAGGAGATATACACATTTATCATAAGTAATGGTCAGGCTTTTCGTCACTCTGCGTGGTTCACGCCAGGTAAAAACATCATCTAACTCTTCGGCTGTTTCAGTGACAGTCCGGTGTAGATCCTTGGGATTAAAAGCCATCTTGGCAAATTTACGATTAAATTGCTCAATAAAGCAGGGCAACCACTTATTCGCATCTGCAATCGAATTGATACCTTCCAGGCGCATCTCCTTAATCAGACGATCCTGAAGTGTTCTATTCGCTCGTTCCACACGACCTTTGGCCTGGGGTGAGTTAGCGAAAATGATATCGATTTTGAGGGTACTGAGTACGCGTCCAAACTGGGTAATCCTGGTGTCTTTCTTACTGCTTTGATTTACCCTAAACACTGAATGTTTATCGCTGTAAAACGCTAAGGGCTTACCGTGCTGTTCAACATACAGGCGTGTTGAAATCATATAGTCAAAGGCTGATTCTGATTCACAGAAGCGTAAATGCTGCAATTTTCCTGTGGCATCATCAATAAACACTAACAGACAGCATTTAGCAGCACGTCCTTCGAACCAGTCATGGTGAGAGCCATCGATTTGTACCAGTTCACCATAACAATCCCGGTTATACCGAGGCTGATATGGACGTTTCAGGCGTTTGGATCGAGGAATCCACAAATCGGCTGCAATCATCCATGATCTTAGGGTTTCTACTGAAAGATTGAAGCCATGAATGGTGGTGAGCTTTTCATGCGCTAAAGTGGGTCCGAAACCATGTATTTGATCAGAAACAATATTGAGACACTTGAGTCTGAGTTGTTCAGGAAGTTTGAAGTTGCTGATTTGGCCACGACCGGCATGGGCTAATGCAACTGGGCCTTGAGCTTTGTATTTCTGCAGTAAGCGTCTGATCTGACGTTCTGAAATATGCAGTAGCTGAGCAGCTTGGGATTGAGTTATGCGTTGATCACAGATTTCCTGCAAGATCGACAATCGTTTAAGTTTTTTATCCGACATAGACACCAACATATCAAACCGTCCGCTAAGGAAATTGCAAAAGTGCATATTCTAAAAGCGGACATTTTTACTTTGGAGAAACCGGACATTTCTATTTTGGGCTTACATGTTGATTTCGAATAAGAGATTTTATGTTAAATAATGGTTTTTATGATCTAGTATTTCTAAATATAAGTGCAATTTTACTAAGGTTGCTTAGATGCTATGGAATCTAAATATCTAAATTGTTCATCCCCCTTTACTTCATTTTCATGTTTAATCACCGCTATTAGTAAAACTATGGTCATAGCCCCAGCTAGATAGGTGATCTTTTTTCTCATGATTTCCTTATAGTAAAATTCTTTTTGCTTATTTTATATAAATCATATAAATAATAAAATTGTGATATATACCAATCTGCTAGGCAACTTAGTCCTATTCCAAATAACCAAAAAAAGCCGATATCTTTGTAAGCTCTAACCCACAAAAATTGGGGGATAGTTTTCGAAATAGAGTCTTTGATAAAATAGTAAAAATCAATAAATACCTACTTTTTAAACTATTATCATTGAGAGAATATTACAAAGTTGCTTAAAAAAGCCGACTTGGAAATAAGTCGGCTTTTCGACATCGTCGAGCACATTTTTTATATCATAAATTTCCGATTTTTATAATTTTCAAAGTCTATCTTTCAGCTCTTTATGTAACAAAGCCGAACTGAATTAAAAATGGAAATGTAGTTGAGCTGATGCTTGCTCATTTCTTTATTTTTAGTAATTGAGGTGAGCATACTGTCAGTACATGGTAGTTATAAGTAACGTGTAACTTTGTTTGCACAAAGATTTGAGTTATGCCAAGTGATGGATTGATTTGTACTTAAAATTTTAAGCTTATCCACTTGCTTTGCAAGCCACTACACTTTATTTACAATCCTATGTTGTGGAAGTAAGGGATCTTGTACTCGCCCAGTATGCTCAACTTGATTATATCTAAAGGACTATTAGGCTTCAATCAAATCAATTTTCCAATTATTCGACTGAATTAACACATTTAAATCACGTAATTTAAGACTAATATCATCAGCTTGTTTTTGTAATGATGAAACTGGAATAACTTTATGCCACTTTATTTCCCGCGTACTATAACGATCAGATTCACGAGATGTATTACTTATTGCTGCAGTTAGGATTTTGTGCTGTTCTACAAATTCATCACGCAAAGTCAATAAAGCAAGTAGAGAACGGCCATCATTTAATTTTGTTAAAGCATTAGTTTCATGAATTGCATAACTTAATTTTTGAAATTCTTGAATTAAAGAAAATACTTGTTTTAGTAGTTCATTTGGATCTTCAGATGGTTTATCACCATCTTGTACCAATACATTTGCATTGATACGTTGTTTTAGTGAAATAATTTTTTTTTGTTGATCACTTCGAAGTAAGAGAGCTTCTGCTAATTTCATTTTTCACCTATTAACCAATTAGAATTAAGTTTTAAGCAGCTAAGTAATTTTACAAATACTATATCCTCATTCTTTAAAGATCAAAAAAATTGCTTTTTTATCTAACTAAAAGGTGTCTACAAAATCGGTAGCTATTCACTATATTGAGTAAATCCTTTTCATTTAATTTACTGCTTTCTATTCCTATATAGAATTCATTTTGAAGAGCTTCGATTGCAGTAGGTATTTTTCTAAATCTTTTTTGTTTGAAAAACATAATTCACCTAAAATTCATAACTTTATATTCATTTAAGTAACTTACTACTTATTAATCAAAATTGTTAGACGCAACTAAGAGGTTCACGACAAGGTTCGTCGCTATATGAGAAAAACTACATTACTTATTAATAAATATCTTGCCATTTAACATATTGGTGCTTATGCGGAGTCTCACTTTTAAACCCAAAGTAGAAGTATCTACAGTTGTTAGAATATTTATGTAGTTTAGTAGTAGAAATTCATAATTAAGAGATAAATACCTAAAGACGATGAACTTGTAAATTAAAAAGTACTATGATCAGTTTTTCCTAAAAACAGTAAATATAATCCAAGAAAATCCTAATTTTTTTAACTATTTTAAGATGAGTAATTAATAAATTTCAAAGATATAAAAATTATTTTAAACATGGATAGTGAAGAGGTTAGAGATGGTTCATAAAGTTGCTGTAGTTACAGGTGGCGCTTCTGGTTTAGGTAAAGGTATTGCTGAAAGACTAGGAAAGGATGGGTTTAAGTTAGTTATTTCAGACTTGAACCAAAAATTTCTTGATGACACTCAAAAGGAATTTATAAATAAAGGATATGAAGTTATAACCTTAAAAGGTGATGTCTCTATTCAAAAGGATCAAAAATTATTAGCACAAACGGCTTTAAATAACTTCGGTAGACTAGATGTCTGGGTCAATAATGCAGGAATTGAAAGTGTTGTTCCATTCTCAGATATCACCCAAGAACAGTTAGAAAAAGTATTTGCTATAGATGTGTTTAGTGTTGTCTATGGTATTCAGGCCGCTGCAGAAATCATGAAGACTCAAGATGGGATTGGTAAGATTATTAATGCCTGTTCAATCGCGGGCCATGAATCTTACGAAATGCTGGCCACTTATTCTGCAGCAAAACATGCGGTTCGTTCACTCACAGTGGCTGCTGCAAAAGAATATGCAAAACATAATATTCGTGTCAATTCATACTGTCCTGGTGTGGCAGCAACTTCAATGTGGGATCGTGTTGATGCTGCAATGGCTAAAGAATATGGCTGGCAACCAGGAGAAGCCTTGCAGAAATTTTCAGCGGGTATTTTATGTGGTCGCACGGAAGAACCCGCAGATGTAGGTAATATTGTTTCCTTCTTAGCTTCTAGCGATTCTGATTATATTACTGGCCAATCAATTTTAGTTGATGGCGGTATGGTATTCCGTTAATTAAATTTCTTTTCCCTTAACAGTTCAAAAATAATATTCAAGAGCCTTTTATTAAAAATAAAGGCTCTTTAGGAGTTTTCATGTCCAAAAAAGTTGCGTTTATCACAGGTGCAGGTCAAGGAATTGGAGAAGCAATTGCTTTACGACTAGCTCAAGACGGTTTTATTGTTGCTTGTGCTGATTTAAATATTGAAACAGCACAATTAGTTAAAGAAAAAATTATTAACCAAGGTGGAAATGCTGTTGCTATTCAAGTAGATGTGGCTAAGCGAGAGGATGTATTCCAAGCTATACAGAAAACTCTAGATCTCTGTGGTGATTTAAATGTGGTTGTAAATAATGCTGGAATTGCACCCATTATGCCAATTGAGGCAGTAACCCCTGAAATCTATCAAAAGACCATGGATATTAATATAGGTGGGGTTCTTTGGGGCATTCAAGCTGCCGTCGAAATATTCAAAAAATTAGGGCATGGTGGAAAAATTATCAGTGCTTCATCCCAAGCTGGGCAAGTGGGTAATCCTGAGTTATCCGTTTATGGCGCAACTAAATTTGCTGTTCGAGGTATTACCCAAACTGCAGCAAAAGAACTCGCTCCATTAGGGATCACTGTGAATGCATATTGTCCCGGTATTGTAGACACGCCAATGATGAGAAAAGTCGCTCAGGATTTAGCTGATTTATCAAATGAAAGCTTTGAGTGGGGCATGCAACAATTTGCTCAAAACATCACGCTAAAACGCATTTCAAAACCAGAAGATGTAGCTGCATGTGTGTCCTTTTTATCAGGACCTGATTCTGACTATATTACTGGTCAAGCCATTATTGTTGATGGCGGTATGGTTTTTAATTAATAAGCTGATTTTTAAATGAAAAGGGATATTCATGAACATTACTAAAGCAATTGCATCACCCTCTAAATTTTTGGTTCAAACAGATTTATTAAAAGAACTAGGCACACATGGTAAAGCTTTTGGTCATAAAGCCTATTTAATTTGTGACTCGTTCATTGTGGAACAAGTGAAGCAAAAAGCTTTACCGAGTTTTATTCAGGAAGCTAGCGCTCAAATAGGTGTCTTTGGTGGCCAATGTTCTGATACTGAAATCGAAAAGCATAAAGCAATTGCTGTAGATTTTGACTATATCGTGGGTATAGGAGGAGGTAAAACCTTAGATACGGCTAAAGCGACTGCTCATTATTTAGATAAGCCTGTTTTAATTGTTCCTACATTGGCTTCTACCGATGCCCCATGTACCGCAATATCAGTTATTTATAATGATGATGACACGTTTAACCGATATTTATTTTTATCGAAGAATCCAGATGTAGTTCTAGCGGATACACAGATTTTGGCTGAAGAACCTGTACGTTTTTTTGCTGCTGGGGTAGGTGATGGATTAGCGACATATTTTGAAGCAAGAGCCTGTTATCAAGCTCAAAAAGACAATCTAATTTTAGGCCAACATGGCTCAATGCTCAAACCTTCACTCATTGGTTATACCATTGCCAAAACATGTTATGAAACGATCAAAATGCATGCTGCACAAGCAGTATATGCCGTCAAGAATAAAGTAGTGACACTTGCTTTGGAACATACCATCGAAGCCACAATTTATATGTCAGCAGTAGGGGCTGAATCGGGGGGATGTGCAGCTGCACATGCAATCCATAATGGGATGACAGTTGTGGATGACTTACATGGTGCGCAACATGGTGAAAAAGTTATCTTTGGATTACTAACCCAGTTAGTGATGGAAGCAGTACCTAAGCATGAGTTAGAGGAAGTCATCAATATTGCCATAGCTGTAGGCTTACCATTGACCTTGGAAGATTTGGGATTAAAAGATTTTAAGGAAAGTGAATGGCGTAAGGTCGCTGAAGTTGCATGTGATCCTAATGACACTATGCATAATATGCCGTTTACTGTCACTCCACAGATGGTTTACAGCGCAATTATAGCGACTAATGCACTTCTCAATGATTATAAAAGAACACATAACATTTCTTAAAAATAGCGTAAGGCCTTTCTTATTGAATGAATAAAAAGGTCTTGAAAATATTGCAACGAAAGTAACTCAAAATGGATTTTAAGATGATCTTTCACAATTTTAAAAAAGTCAAAAATGTTATTTTGCTACCTATTTTACTCTGTATAAACTCATCTTTATTTGCTGCAGGCGTAAGTTCAGATCCTGGAGACTATAAGGCAATGCCATCAGGAACTAATTTAGCAGTTGCCTATTACCAGCACTTAAAAGCAGATAATGTGTATGCCAATGACAAAAAAGTAGTTAATGATTTAGGATTAACTTTAGATATAGGTATGCTCAGATACGTAAAGTTCATCGAACTTGGTGGGTTACTTATGAATCCCCAAGTTGTTTTACCTTTGGCAAAACAAAGAAACTCATTAGAAGGTTCAGAAAACAGTGGAATCGGTGACTTATTGGTTGGTGGTGTAGCATGGCCTTATCACAATGATCAATTAGGTCGATATTTTGCATTAGGTGGATTCATTTCTTTGCCTACGGGATCTCATGAAAACGATAGTTTTGCAATCAGTAATGATCGATTTCAATATAATTTTCAAACTGGATATCAACATGCATTAAATTCAAATATTACGTTTGAAGGAATTGCTCAGATTGAACTATATAGCGATAAAGATAAAAGTGGGATGGAAAAAGAAACATTTTATCAAGCTGATTTATCTGCAATTTATAAATTTACTAAAGAAACAACTATGGCAGTTACATGGAGAAGAGTTGATGGCGGAAGAGAACTCTTAGGGCATGAAACGATGTTAGAAAGTGAGCAAAAAAATACATTACTTTTGTCAGGTGCAACGAATATTACCAAAAATACTCAGTTAATGTTGCAGTGGCGTCAAGATTTTGGCGTTAAAGACGGTGTTGAAATGTCGGGGATACAAAGCAGATTAGTATATGCATTTTAAAATTTAAAATGCCATAAGATGAAATATACAAAAGATGATTTGAAGTCGCCTTTTGTATATTTTTTTTAAAGTAAATAACATTTATTTTATATTTATTTATATTAAATTATTGATTAATAATATCTATTCTAAAATTTATTTCAATGATCAATTTATCCAAATTTTTCTAAATTTTATCCAATCTTTCCCCTTCATGAGTTTGCGATTCTAGAGGCTATAGAGAATCTTTAATTAATTTTAGTTGTAGGCTCTTATTAAAAAAGCTCATGGAGATGTCAATGAACAATATGGATTTTGATGCAATAGTAATTGGTACTGGTTTTGGCGGTTTGTATGCAATCAAAAAATTACGCGATGAATTAAATTTAAAAGTACGTGCGTTTGATAAAGCTAGCGAAGTTGGCGGAACTTGGTTCTGGAATACATATCCAGGTGCATTGTCTGATTCTGAGACCCACTTATACCGCTATTGTTGGGAGAAAGATTTATTACAATCTTTTGATATTAAGAATAAATATATTAATGGTCCAGATGTTTTAAATTATTTAAAAGCGGTAGCAGAGAAACATGATCTTAGGAAAAATATTGATTTCAACACAGGTATCGAATCAGCACGTTTTGATGACAAAAATAATCTTTGGAAAGTAACCACAGACAAGGGGCAGACCTATACTGCGCGTTATTTAATTACCGCTTTAGGGCTTTTATCTGCACCTAATTTACCTAAAATTAAAGGAATTAAAGACTTTAAGGGCGAACTTCATCATACAAGTCGTTGGCCAGAAAATGTTGATGTGAGTGGTAAGCGCGTAGCCGTAATTGGAACAGGTTCTACAGGTGTGCAAGTCATTACCGCATTAGCTCCAAAAGTAAAACATCTAACAGTATTGCAACGTTCTGCTCAATACAGTGTACCTATTGGTAATAGCCCTTTGGCAGAAGAAGAAAAATTGTTTATCCGTAGCAACTATGATCAGATTTGGGATCAAGTATGGAATTCTGCACTTGGGTTCGGATTAAAGGAATCAGATCGTCCAACATTTAGTGTAACGCCTGAAGAAAGAACAGCGATCTTTGAGGAAGCCTGGCAAAAGGGTGGTGGTTTCAGATTTATGTTTGAAACTTTTGGGGATATTGCAACCAATATGGATGCAAACATTGAAGCTCAAAATTTCATTAAAAATAAAATTGCTGAAATCGTAAAAGATCCTGAAACTGCACAAAAACTGATGCCAAAAGATTTATATGCTAAGCGCCCTTTATGTGATAGTGGCTATTATTCTGTGTTTAATCGAGACAATGTGTCACTTGAAGATGTTAAGACAAATCCAATTCAGGAGATTACTGAAAGTGGAGTATTGTTAGCTGATGGTAAATTCATTGAATTAGATATGCTGATCTGTGCCACAGGATTTGATGCAGTAGATGGTAATTATATCCGTATGGATATACGAGGCAAAAATGGACTTGAAATGAAAGACTATTGGAAAGAGGGTCCTTCAAGTTATCTGGGTGTGACTGTTGCGAATTATCCAAACATGTTTATGGTACTTGGGCCTAATGGACCATTTACCAATTTACCTCCATCTATTGAAACTCAAGTAGAGTGGATTAGTGACATTATCCAGTATGCACAAGAGCAAAAAATTATTGCTATAGAAGCACCTCAAGCTGAAGAAGAAAACTGGACTAAAACATGCGCTGAAATTGCTGAACAGACTTTATTCCCTAAAGCGGACTCTTGGATATTTGGCGCTAATATTCCAGGGAAAAAGAATACCGTTTATTTCTATATGGGCGGACTAAAAGAGTATCGAAGTGTTCTTGCTGAAACACGTCAAAATAATTTTTCTAGTTTTAAGCTAATAGTTGAATCAGATTTAAAAAATGCAGCGGTAGCTTCCTAACATATTAATTATTGAGAATATAAGCAATGAATTATACAAATATTTCCATGTATATTAATGGCGAATTTATTACACTAGAAAGTCGAAATGGGAGAGAGATTTTTAATCCTGCTGACAATGAATGCATTGGAGTAATGCCTTGTGCCACTCAAAATGATTTAGATTTAGCATTAGAGGGCGCACAAACTGCATTTGAGTCTTGGAAAGATACCTCTCCCTTATTACGAAGTGATATTTTAAGAAAATTCGCTCAACTGGCACGTGAACGTTCTGAAGAAATTGGAAGATGGATTACCTTAGACCAAGGTAAACCTCTTCAAGAAGCAATTGGCGAAGTTAAAGTTTGTGCAGAACATGCAGAATGGCATGCTGAAGAATGTAGACGTATATATGGTCGTGTCATTCCTTCAAGACGTTCAGATGTCGAACAAATTGTTATCCGTGAACCTATTGGTGTTTGTTTAGCCTTTTCACCCTGGAATTTTCCGTTTAATCAGGCAATAAGAAAAATTGCAGCCGCGATAGCAGCTGGATGTACTATCATTGTAAAAGGCTCGAGTGATACTCCTAGTGCTGTAGTTGCGATTGCACAGATGTTCCATGAGGTCGGATTACCAAAAGGTGTTTTAAATATCGTATGGGGTGATTCAGACTTCATTTCCGAATATCTAATTAAATCACCCATCATTAAAAAAGTATCTTTTACTGGATCTACGCCGATTGGGAAAAAACTTGCTGCCTTAGCCAGTCTGCATATGAAGCAATGCACAATGGAGCTTGGTGGACATGCACCAGTGATTATTTGTGATGATGCTCATATCGATAATGCGGTTGAAACATTAGTTAACTACAAATTTAGAAATGCAGGACAAGTTTGTATTTCCCCTACTCGTTTTTATGTACAAGAGAATGTTTACCAAGAAGTTGTAAAGAAAATAACTCAGCGTACTCAACAGATCAAAGTGGGAAATGGTTTAGATAGCCAAAGTCAAATGGGGCCATTAGCACAAACCAGACGTGTTGGAGCGATGCTAAAAATAGTTGAAGACGCTCATAAGAAGGGTGCAACAATCCAAACGGGTGGCTATGCAATCGATGGTAAGGGTAACTATTTCATGCCAACGGTCATAAGTGATTTAACAAATGATATGGATTTTATGAGTGATGAGCCTTTTGGCCCTATTATTGGCTTAGTCCCTTTTAGTACAGTAGATAGTGTATTGAAAGAAGCAAATCGTTTACCTTTTGGATTAGCGTCGTATGCATTTACACAATCTTTAGAAAATTCTCATAAAATTTCGAGAGGATTAGAAGCAGGCATGGTATCAATTAACCATATTGGATTAGCCCTTGCTGAAACCCCATTTGGGGGGATTAAAGATAGTGGTTTTGGTAGTGAAGGAGGGATTGAATCTTTCGAGGGTTATTTGACTACCAAATTTATTACCAAAATGGTTTAAGTGAATTTGGTATACTGAAATCAGTGTACCAAACCTCTTTTGACTTTAAGGATGGAAGTTAAAATGAGCAATAATAGTTTCGAAAAAGAGTTAGTTAAACCCGAAGAAGTAATCTTATGGGTGCCTGGTGATCTGACGATAGACAGTATAGGCTCAGGTTGGGAAAACATAGCGATGCGTGGCTATACCTATAATTATTTAGATGTAGATATTCCTGCCATGCGAGACTATATGGTTGTCAATTATAAGACTGAAAATTTAGAAATGAAGCGTCGCGAATCTAATTCATGGACGAGTAAACATGTTAATTCTGGAACAGTGTCCTTATTGACCTGTGGAGAAGATACTCGATGGGCATGGAATGATGATCTTGAAGTTGTACATGTCTATATAGATCACGAAACAGTATCTAATATGGCAAATCAGGTTTTTGATTACGACATTGCAAATATTCGGATACCTGATGAAGTAGGGATAACAGATGAGATACTGCCTGTTTTATCCTCGTTATTAGAACAAGAGTTAAGAAGTGGTGGAGTAGGTGGCAATGTATTCGTTGAAAGTATCAAGAACCAAATTGCACTCCATCTATTAAGACGATATGCCAAACTGGAATTTAAGGAAGGTCTTTGTAAGACCGGATTTAATCAAATACAACGTAAATTATTAGTAGATTATATTCGTGAACATATTAGTGAAAAAATAAATTTAGAAGATTTAGCATTATTAATTGGATTAAGCGTTCCTCATTTAATGAGAAAATTTAAAGTTGATTTTGGTACTTCTCCTGCTGCTTATATTATGGAGTTAAGAATTCAATTAGCTAAAAAACTTTTAATAAGTAAAAAAGATATACCTATTAAAGTTATAGCAGGTGAAGCTGGCTTCTTTGATCAAAGTCATATGAATCGAGTCTTTCATAAATTCTTTAGAAAAACTCCAGCTGAAATACGCCAAGAACAGGCACAGAAAATCACTCAAATTCAAATTGGTTAATATTTTTAAATTGTAGGAAATTCAGATGAGTAATTCAATTTATTTAATTCATGGTTACTTAGCAGATGCTGAATCACACTGGTTCCCGTGGCTAAAAGCAGAACTACAGAATAAAAATAAAAATTTAATTATTGAACCACTAACTAATTCTAACAATCCTGAATATCAAGTTTGGAAACAGGATATAACTCATCTGCTTAAAGATTTGAAGACGGGAGATTCCGTAATCTGTCATAGCTTAGGATGTATTTCTACTTTAGATGTTCTGCAAGAGTATGAAGGTCCTAAGCTAGATAAATTAGTTCTTGTAGCAGGTTTCATTGATCAATTAAAAGCATTTCCAGGTTTGGATAACTTTATTAATCAATGTGCATTAGATTTAGAAAAAATTAAGGGAAAGTTTGAAAAAATTATTGTATTTGTTTCAAGTAATGATGTGGTAGTAGAACCGGTTCTGACAGAAAAACTTGCTCAACAACTCGGTGCAGAATTAACTACAGAACAGAATGCAGGGCATTTCTTAGGTTCTGATGGATATACTGAGTTCAATTCCTTACTAAAAGTATTTTAGATTGAAAAAGCGTAATTCTTTTATCACGATTTTTAATCTGACTTATGTAAAGAAATAAAGTCTAAACTGGAGACAGCAAAAACTTAATTACATATGTAAAAATACGGTAGTCAGGGAAAATTATATTAAAGGTTGTCTAGTAAATTTTTAACTAAGATATCCTATCTTTAATTGATAAGGGTATGGATATCGATTAATGACACTTTGATGTTTATAGGAAATAATATAAAAGGTCTTATAGATCTAATAAAAAATAAGAATAGTAGAATTTTATTCTACAATATTGAGAATTTTTGCCTGTTTATCAAATATTCATAATCCATTAAATTAAAAACCTATTCTTTTAAACAGGTGAATAAAATGCCAGTTGTAAATATCCAGCTATTTGAAGGTCGTAACGAAGCGAAAGCTGCTATAGCAAAGGAAGTTACTGAATCGATTTCTAAACATGCCAATATTGATCCCAAATATATCTATGTAATCTTTAATGATGTTTCAGTAGAAAACTGGGCGATATCTGGAGAACTATTTTCAGATACGTTGAAAAAACAAGATTAACAATCTCTCATAAAGTAAGTGGAATTTATTCACTTACTTTTTTATATAAAGTTGGGAATTCTAATGAATAATGAAATTATTTGCGTATTTAAATTAAGTTTGAATAGTAACCTTTACCAAAATTTTGAAAAACTAGTAGCTAATATTGTCAATGCTACACAAAAAGAACCAGGTACTTTAACCTATCAATATAGTGTCAATGATGAAAAAAATATTATTCATATTATTGAACGCTATAAAGAAAATTCACTTTTATCTCATATCGACACTACTTTTTCGCCTTTTGCAGATGAGTTTCTTTCTCTTGTTCAAATAACGGAATTAACTGTTTACGGTAATCCCAGTGATGAAGAAAAAAGTAGATTGGATAAGTTTGGTGCGCAATATTTAACTCCGTTTAACGGATTTTCCAAATAATTTTTAAGGATAATTGTATTGGAATTATATATTTATGATCATTGTCCATACTGTACTAGAGCGCGGATGATCCTCGGCTTGAAAAAAATTAGTTATAGTGAAATTATTTTGGATAATGATGATGAAAAAACTCCTATATCTATGATTGGGAAAAAAAGTTTACCTATTTTGAAGTTTAAAGAAAATCAATATTTAGGTGAGAGCTTGGATATTGTTAGTTATATAGACTCAATTGATGAAAATAAGTCCTTAACTCTATCTAGAAATATTGACATTGAAAATTGGGTTAAGAATATAGAGTTATCAATTTATGAATTAGCTATTCCTCGTTGGGCATTTTCTAATTTTAAAGAGTTTAATAAAATTTCTGCAAGAATGTATTTTATTAACAAAAAACAAGCTGCATTAGGCAATTTTTCAAATCTAATAAATTTAAGTGCTGAGAAAATTGATTTCATCAATAGAGAACTGAATATTCTTAACAAATTAGTTGATATTAATTTACTAAAAAAATCTCATCAATCTTGGTCTTATACCGATATTTTTCTTTTCCCAATCTTACGCTCTTTATCAATTGTGAAGGGTCTTGTATGGCCAGAGAACATTCTATATTGGATGGAAAAAATGTCTGAACAGTGCGGAATATCTTTGCACAGTGATATTGCTCTTTAATTTGTTTGATAGAGGTTGAATTATGAATAAGTTTTTTACTATCTCTCTCAGTATAATTTTAACAAGCTTAAGCCCCAATGTTTTTGCTGCGGATGCTATCAAAGCTTTGGCACAAGACTACAATTTCCCACATAAGATAAAAGGTTTTCCTGAAAAGTTATCAGATTTTAAAGGGTTGAAAATTAATAAATTCAAAACCAGTGATAACGTAAATTTAGCCTATTGGGAAGCTGGAAATGGTGAGCCTTTAATATTTATACCAGGATGGTCTGCAAACGGTGCTGAATTTATCAATGTTATATATTTACTCAGTAAAAATTATCATGTTTATGTACTAGATCCAAGAAATCAGGGCCTATCGGATACTGTTCCTTATGGTAATCGAATCTCACGCTATGGTATCGATTTAAAAGAATTTATTGATCATACTCAAAATAAACAAGTAAACCTGATTGGGTGGTCAATGGGAGCATCCGTGATCTGGAGTTATATTGATCTTTTTGGTGACAATAAGTTGAAAAAATTAGCCTTCATAGATGAGCCAGTATCTATTTACGCTCACACAGACTGGACCGAAGAAAAACGTTCAAATTTAGGTGCAATGACAACCTCACCTGAACGAATGATTGCTGCATTTACCAAAAATGAACCTACAAATCAGCTGGTTGTAGACATGAATGTATTTTCACGTTACCAAATGCAAGATTCGGAGTATTTTAAAAATTCGGAAAGCTTTGCACAGGCTGTAATTCAGAAGTCACCAGAAAGTATGGCTACTATTCTTTTTGATCATGCCACCAATAATTGGGAAGATGTCATACAATACAAAGTGACCAAACCTACAGCTATTTTTACAGGTGAGTATAGTAATAATTTACAAAGTCAAAAATGGATGAATTCAGTTATTAAGAAGTCTCAACTCTTTATTTATAAAGGTGATGAGGGGGATCATTTTCTGGCATTTAAAAACCCGATAAAATTTTCAAAAGATTTAAGCAATTTTATTGAGGCTACAGCTAAGTAAACATTGTTTTTTATGCGCTATGTAGTTCCCATATAAAATATTTCTATAGGATAAGACTCAGTATGACTCTTTCGACTATTTCATTAGATTCATTTAAAAGTCTTATTTATTTTATCACTGCTGCACAGACTAAAAGCTTTACAAATGCAGCAGAAGCGTTAGGTGTTTCAAAATCTACTGTAGGTAAAAGTATAAGTCGTTTGGAGGAGAATCTAGGGGTTACGTTATTTCATCGTAGTACTCGGAAAATATCGTTATCGACAGAAGGTGAAGGGTATTTAAAAAGTTGTCTAGAGGCTTTACAAACTTTGGAGTCTGCGCAAAATATTTTACGCGCGAATCAAAAAGACCCTAATGGGGTGGTACGAATCGATATGCCCTCAGCCTTTGGGCGAAAGGTAATGGTTCCAATACTTATAGAAATGTCTACTCAATATCCAAGTTTAAGTTTTATTATTACCTTTAATGATAAAGTCATTGACCCTCAAGATTTAGGTTTTGATCTGGCTATCAGATTTGGTGAAGTAAAGGATAGTTTAGATATTGTTGCAAAAGACTTGAATGATCAACAGCTTGTATTATGTGCTTCTTCAGAATATTTAGAAAAAAAAGGAATTCCTCAAACACTTGAAGATTTGAATAATCATCAATGTCTAGTCGCATGGCGGGGTGCTACACCCTTAGGATGGCTACTAAAAAATGAAAATTCACAAGATTTTAGGTTTTATCCAAAACCCTTCCACCAAATCAGTGATGGTGATGCGATGATAGATGCGTGTCTCCTTGGAGGCGGTATTATGCAATTTCCCTTCTCTTTAATAAAAGAGCATGTCACTAATAAGAAATTACAATTAATTCTTCCTGAGCTAAATCCTGACCCAACTAAATTAAGTCTTATTTGGCCACGTACGCCTATATTATTACCCGGACTACGTTATGTAATAGATCAATTAATATTTTTATCAGATCAACAAAAGTTTAGCTAAGAAAAATTTATTTCAAGTATATGAAATATTGTTGATTTTTAAAAAATTTACAAAAAGTATATTTTTTAGATAGTTAAGATTTTTAATTGAAAAAGTATTTGATTTACTTTATATTTATAATTTTCATACTATACCCCAGTATAGTTATTTTAATGGGTTTTATTGAATGCCGAAGCAGGTCGAAGATAAGAAAAGAATTTTATTGCGTGTCAAGAAAATGAAAGGGCAAATGCAAGCAATTGAACAGGCTCTTGAAGGTGAGATGCCTTGTGCAGCAATTTTGCAACAAATCTGTGCAATTAGAGGTGCAATGAATGGATTAATGACAGAGCTTCTGGAGGTACATTTGAAAGATACGTTGGTATCAGGTGAGTCTACTGAAAGTGAACGGAATGAAGAGCTAATTGAAGTTAGTAGAATTCTTAAATCATATTTAAAATAGATATAAAGGTAATATTTATGAAATCACGTGCAGCTGTAGCATTTGGTCCGGGTCAACCCCTACAAATTGTAGAACTTGATGTCGCTCCGCCTAAAGCAGGTGAAGTTTTGGTGAAGATTACTCATACCGGTGTTTGCCATACCGATGCATTTACTTTATCGGGTGATGATCCTGAAGGTGTTTTCCCTGCCGTGCTAGGTCATGAAGGTGCGGGTATTGTAATTGAAGTTGGTGAAGGCGTGACCAGTGTAAAACCTGGTGATCATGTTATTCCACTTTATACAGCAGAATGTGGCGAGTGTTTATTCTGTAAATCCGGAAAAACTAACCTGTGTGTGGCTGTTCGTGCTACTCAAGGCAAAGGTTTAATGCCAGATGGGACGACGCGTTTTTCTTATCAGGGTCAACCTATTTACCATTACATGGGATGTTCAACTTTTAGTGAGTATACAGTTGTTGCAGAAGTCTCTTTGGCGAAGATTAATCCTGATGCAAATCCGGAACATGTATGTTTACTCGGATGTGGTGTAACGACAGGTATTGGTGCGGTGCATAACACAGCAAAAGTACAAGAAGGTGATACCGTTGCAGTATTTGGTTTGGGTGGAATTGGTCTTGCAGTGGTGCAAGGCGCTCGTCAAGCTAAAGCAGGCCGTATTATTGTGGTTGATATGAATCCGGAAAAATTCAAACTAGCTGAAGAGTTCGGTGCCACAGATTTCTTAAATCCAAAAGATTATGACAAGCCTATTCAGCAAGTCATTGTTGAAATGACCGAGTGGGGGGTAGATCATTCCTTTGAATGTATTGGTAACGTTAATGTTATGCGTTCAGCACTGGAGTGCGCTCACCGTGGTTGGGGCCAATCCGTGATTATTGGAGTAGCAGGTGCAGGTCAGGAAATTTCAACCCGTCCATTCCAGCTGGTAACAGGACGCACTTGGAAAGGTAGCGCATTTGGTGGAGTGAAAGGTCGTTCACAACTTCCGGGCATGGTTGAAGATGCAATGAAGGGGGAGATTCAACTCGAACCTTTCGTGACCCATACCATGGGCTTGGACAACATTAACGAAGCTTTTGACCTGATGCACGAAGGTAAATCAATTCGTACTGTAATTCATTACGAATAATCATTTTGATTAGTACAGTATTTCTAAATGAAGTACTGTACTAACAATGAGTTATAATTTTTTTAGCTTAATTATAACTATAAGTAAGCTATGAGCCGATTATAACTACTGGCTTAATGGTTAAGCCAGTTTTTGAGTCTTCAAATGCTTGATTAATATCGTTAAAATCGTAAAACTTTAAAAGTTTATCAAAGGGGAATTTCCCTTCTTTATAATATTGAATGATTTTAGGGATGTGTAGTTGAGGAGTAGAGTCTCCTTGTATTGTGCCTACAATCGTTTTACCTTCCATCAAAATATCATTTGTAAAATTTAAGGTTACATCTCCTCCCATACCGACAATCGAGATTTTTCCTGCTACTCTCAATGAATCTATTCCA
>Ga0308158_10001052_pt1 | contig 32512 bp, 30 predicted proteins | sample PhyBR2_FD_201038 | JGI IMG/M metagenome (GOLD analysis project Ga0308158, IMG submission 201038) | Phyllosphere microbial communities from UC Gill Tract Community Farm, Albany, California, United States - DLSLB.R2 | ecosystem: Host-associated > Plants > Phyllosphere > Unclassified | place: USA... | reverse complement strand
CGGTGGACGAGAGCTTGCGGCCGCACTATCAGCGCATCTACGCGCTGCAGGACGAGAAGGCGGCATTGGAGGCGTCGACGGCAGCTATTCAAGCTGGACGCAACGCCGCAGCATCCCTGATGGGCAACGTGGACAGTTCGTTCTCGGTGCTGCAAAAGGTGGTCAACCGCGAGAAGCGCGCGCTGCAGGAAGAGATCGCCGTCCGGACTCAGTCGGTCCAGACGATCCAGTCGCTTTCCGATGCTCTGCGTGGTTCGCTCGCTGGCATGTCGCCAGCAGGGCAAGAGGCGGAAGATCGCCAGACTGCCCAAGCCCAGATCCAGGGCGCGCTGGCGATCGCCAAGGCCAGCGGCGTGCTGCCTGACGCTGACAGCTTGAGCGGTGCGCTGTCGGTGCTGGCCAAGGATTCGGCAAATCAGTTCGCCACGCAGCAGGAATATCTGCGCGATTTCTACGCGACGCGCCGGGGGATTGAAGACCTGGCAGGCATCACCGACAACGCGCTTTCGATCGAAGAGCGCAGCCTGCAGAGGCTCGAGAACCAGGTCACGCAGTACGACCGGATGCTCGAGCAGGTGCAGGAGCAGATCGATATCGCCAAAGGCGAAAGCACGGTCAACCTGTCGATCGAGCAAACCCTACAGGCAGTACTAGGCGCGCTGCTGAGCGCGAAAGCTAACCCTATTAATGCGGCCACGTCGGAGATCAATGGGGCATACCAATCGGCACTCGGTCGTGCGCCTGATGCTGCTGGCCTTGGCTACTACCAGGACCGGGCGGCGGCGGGCGCATCGATCGGCGATATCGTCGGTTCGATCAATGGCTCGCCCGAGGCGCAGATCCAGAAACTGTACAAGGACGTGCTCGGCCGCACGGCTGACGCGGGCGGCATGCAGTTCTGGCTGAAGCAGCTCGGCGCCGGCCAGTCTGCTGGCGATATCCGCGCGGCGATGCTCTCGAGCGACGAGGCGAAGAAAGCCAAGTCGGTACCCGGCTATGCGGCCGGGGGCGATCACGGCGGTGGATGGCGCATTGTGGGTGAGAACGGCCCTGAGCTCGAAGCCACTGGACCAGCGCGCATCTTCAATGCCAGCCAGACCCAAGGCATGATGCGCCGCCTGGCCAGCCCGCAGGAGAACGGCGCGGCACTGGCCGCAGCGGTTGATCGGCTCAATGCCACTGTCGAGCGTCAAGCGGGTGTGATCGAGCGGCAGGGCGCCGCGCTGGACCAGATCCAGCGGAACACGCGCCGCCAGGCTGACACGATTGACGTCGTCACCGAAGGCGGGAAAGCGATGCGCACGAAGGAGCAACAAGTATGAGTTCAGCCGATTTCAAGCTGATCCGTCCGATCACGGTCACCGACGCCAAGCTGGTCAGTAGCAGCGTGCCAGAGACGTTGGCGGCCGAGTTCACCGGTACCGCGACGTACGCCACCGGTGACATTCGGGGTGTCACGTCGGGTACCGCGCAGGACGTGTACCAGTCGCTCCAGAGTGGCAACATCGGGAACGCGCCAGCCAGTTCGGCGGCGTGGTGGGCGCTGCTGGGCCGCGTTTATGCGGCCTTTTCAGCGGGCACGACGTACGCCGCAGGCGCTATCGTCTCCGACCTGGTCAACCACAAGCTCTACCAATCGATCGGAGGTGGCAATACAGGGAAGGCCCTTACGGACAAGACGGCTTGGCTTGCTCTGGGCGCCACCAATCGCTGGAAGATGTTCGATAAAGCGGTCAACAGCCAGACGAGTGCGCCAGACAAAGTGACGGTATCGGTCAACCCTGGCGAACTGGCGAATACGCTGACGATTCTGAATGTGGGCGGTTCCTCGGTCACCGTGAGCCAGTCGGAGAGCGGATACACGCGCACACGCTCTCTGGTCACACATGACGTGCTGAACTGGTACGACTGGTGGTACCAAGAGCCGCTGTGGGTAGGCGACACGGTCTTCGACGACATCCCGCCGTACATCAATTCTACGCTCACGGTAACGGTGAACAGTCCGGGTAATCTCGCTGCAATTGGGGGCTGGTTCCTCGGCAAAGCGAAGTTCATCGGAAAAACTCAGTGGGAACTGACCGCCGGCATCCTCAGCTATTCCGGGTCCGAGGCAGACACGTTCGGGAACGTCACCCTCGTGAAGCGCGAGAGCGCCAAAAAGATGAACTTTGAAGTCGCTATCCCGCGAGGGTATGAGGACGAGGTCTACCGCTATATGCGAGCGGCCGAGAACGTCGAGATGGTCGCGATCGCGTCAAGCAATTGGGCGCTAACGCTCTCGTATGGTTATCTCGGACAGTGGGAAGTTCCGCTTTCCATCGAAGGTAAAAAAATGCCCGTTGAGTGGCGCGGTCTTATTTAAAGGAATGAATATGGCAATTGCCACGATGGACGAACTGCCGGCAGCACCTGACCCGGCCACGGACACCCCGGCGCTGTTCAGCCAGAAGGCTGCGGCGATGGTGCTGGCGCAGAAGGGGATGATTCCCCAGATGAACACCTTCGGAGCACAGGCCAACGAGCTTGCGAGCGATGTCACGGCGAAGTCTGCCGCCGCCGTCGCCGCTGCTCAAACAGCCGTGTCTGCGGCTGAAGGCGCAGTGGCCTTGGTCGGTGTGGGCGCGTGGGTCAGCGGCACGACCTACGCAAAGAACGTCGCCGTGATCAGCCAGGTCAACTTCCAGACCTATCGCCGGCGCGTTGCTGGCGCCGGCACGGTCGACCCGGCAAACGACTCGGCCAACTGGGCGATGCTGACAGGCTCGGGGTCGTTCATCCCGCAGCCGGTCACAACGACGTCGATTGATCTGTCGCGCGGCAACTACTTCACGAAGACTCTCAACGGCAACGAGACCCTGACCTTCGACAACTGCCCGCAGGACGGTTACAGCTTTACCGCCGAGATCGAGATGACCTCCGGCGTGCTCACACTTCCGACAACCGTGCGCACGCCAAACGGGACGGCCTACGTCTTATCGGCTGGGAAGACGCACCTTCTGTTCTTCGTGACCAGAAACCGCGGACTTCGGTGGCGGATGACGGCTGCCCCAAATTACGACATCTGAGGTACGCAATGGATGAGGCAACTTTCAGAATGGCGATGGGGGCAGCCCGCGGCGACGTCGGCCAGATCGAGTGGACGACGCCAGGTACTTATCAGCTCACGGTGCCGAATGTCGGCGTCGTTAGTCTGGTGCTTATCTCTGGTGCTGGTGGTGGTGGTGCCGGCACTTCTAGCGGCGCAGCAGGAGCAGCGGGCAAGGGCGCTTCGACCAGGTGGATCAAAGACTTGCCGGTAACTCCCGGCGAGATTCTCACAGTCATAATCGGCGCAGCCGGACCTGCCAAGGCCGTGGGCGCTGGCGCCACCGCTACGGTAGGTGGCTTTAGCGCACTTTTGCGGGGCGGTACTACGCTACTGCGCGCCGCCGCTGACGGTACGTCCACTCCGATCGGCGCGGGGCCGCAAGGAGGCACTGTCGGCGGCGGCGACGGTGGCTCTCCAGGCCCTACTTCGGCAGGTGCCGGGGCCGGCGCTGGCGGCGCAGGTGGCTATTCCGGTAACGGTGGAACGCAGACTGGTGGGTCGGGAGGGAATGGGACTTACAGCCCAGTTGCGGCGCTCCCAGGGGGAAATGGCGGCGGTATCGGTTTGAAAGGTGAGGGCGCCAGCGGAGTAAATGGCGAAACCTCATCCCTCGGTGACAGGAATGGCCGAGCGGGGAGTGCGGGTGTCGCGCGGGAGTATGGCGGGGGCGGCGGTGGAGGCGCAAATGATTCGCGATTTCTCGCCGGGTTTGCCGGCAGCGTAGGTGCTGGCCGCGCAATCTGGGGCCCAAATCGGTACTACCCATCGACAAACACGCAGGACATGACCTGAAAGGCACATGATGTATTACAAACCTTCTACCGGTGAGCGGTTCGCTTTGCACAGCGACGTGCGCCGGGCCATGCCTCACGTGCTTTTCGGGGACTCGATTTCTGAGGCGGATTTGATCGCCTTGGGCATATTTCCTGTCGCGCAAGATGAGCCGGCTGTCGAGCCTGGCCGGGTTGCTGTGCCGCTGTCCATCGAACTGATCGATGACCAGTGGACCCAGCTGTGGACCATTCGCGACGCGACCCCCGATGAGATCGAGGCAGGCAAGCCACCTGTTCCGCAGCAGATCTCGTCAGGCCAAGGCCGCGAGGCCTTGTACAACGCGGGTTTGTTTGCCGGCGTCCAGTCGGCCATCGACGCGATCGAAGACGTCGACACAAAATGGCGCGTCCAGAACGCATGGGACTACCGCCCCACCTGGGAGCGGCAATCGCCTTTCGTCGCCATGATGGCCGGCATCCTTGGCTTGGACGCCGCCGCGCTCGACGAACTGTTCATCACTGCTGCAGCGCTTTAACCCTGCGGACTTCCCGCAGACCCGCATTACCCAGCCCACCTCGGTGGGTTTTTTTACGCCCACTGAAAGTGATACATGCCCACCCCAGCCCCATCTCGTATTGTTGACCTCAAATTGCCCTTGCCCTGGCTTATCTCCGGCGCGGCGGCGTCCGCCATATTCATGGCCACGCTCGGCTGGAATTCGTCGGCCCAGTCCAGCAAGCTCGACCAGCTGATCGTAACCAACCAGAAGCTGGAGAAGCGCCTGGACGACAGGGACATCCGGCTTGACGGGATGCGGGATGCGATCTTCGCCGTACAGCGAGTGAACGATACGAACGCGCTCCGCATCACCGCTCTCGAAAGCGCGCGCAAGTGAAGCCGCTGCGCCTGGCACAGCTCCTGGCGCAGCCGCAAGGCCCGGAATCGAAACCGCAATTCCCTTCACAGGAAAAACCATGAACTTCATCGACGACGCACGCGCGCAATTCCCGAAACTCTGGTCGGTACGCTTCGCGCTGCTGGCCGCCATCGCCTCGGCAATCGAGGCCGGCATGCACCTGTACGCCAGCGGTACCGCGCCGATCCTGGTGGTGGCCGCTGGCCTGACCTCGCTCGGCGCTGCCCTAGCGCGCGTGGTGGCACAACCGTCGGTGACCGGCAATGGTTAAGGGCGCACCAACCCAGCGGCGCGGCCTGGTCGCGCTGGTCGGCCTCGTCGCGGCCACGGCGCTACTCAGCTTCACGCCCGCGTTCGAAGGCACGGAGCTGTCCACCTACCGAGACATGGGCGGCGTGCTCACGTACTGCACCGGCGCGACCGAGAACGCAGCATGGGGCAAGACGTACACGCCCGCGCAGTGCCGCGCCCAGCTCGATCATGACCTTGAGCGGCACGCCGCCGGCATCGCCATGTGCATCCCGCTGGCGCGCCTGACCGATGGCCAGAAGGTCGCCTTCGTCGACGTCGCCTACAACATCGGCGTGAGCGGCTTCTGCGGATCGAGCATGGCGCGGCGCACGAACGCGGGAGACATGGTCGGCGCCTGCAATGCGCTGCTCATGTGGAACAAGGTCGGCGGCAAGGAAGTTCGCGGCCTCACGCGCCGGCGCCAGGCCGAGCGCGATCTGTGCTTGAAGGGGTTGCCATGATGTCGCAGCTCTCGAAAAAACTGCGCAGCTTGGCCGACGGTAGCTTGGCGTTTTGGTGTCCCGGATGCAATGAGTCGCATCGCGTCGGGGTGGGTGAGGGCGCCGGCCCGCGCTGGACCTTCAACGGAAACGCTGATGCGCCGACTTTCTCGCCTTCGGTCTTGGTGCGTAGCGGGCACTTTGTGCCGGGACGCGGACAGGAGCCTGGCGCTTGCTGGTGCACCTACAATGCCGAGCATCCAGACGATCCCGATCCCTTCACGTGCACCTGCTGCCATTCGTTCGTGACCGACGGCCGCATTCAGTTCCTGGGCGATTGCACGCACGCACTCGCTGGCCAGACAGTCGAGTTGCCTGATTGGGGGCAGCCATGATCCCGGTCCAGCACCGCGCGCTGGCGGCCGGCCTGGCCCTGCTGCTGGCGATGGCGCTGGCGCTGGCCGGTGCCGCCGGCTGGTTCACGAACGGCTGGCGGCACGACGCCGAGATCGCCGAGCTGCAGCGCGCGCACGCGGAAACCATGCGCAGTCAGTCGGAGCTGGCACTGACCACGCTGCAGGCCGACGCCGCGCGCATCACCGAGGCGGCAACCGAGTTCGCCATCATTCAATCCACCCTGGCGCCGCGAATGTCGGCGCTCACCAAGGAGCTGCGCAATGCGAAACCTCTGCCTGCTGGTTGCGTGCCTGATGCTGACCGCGTGCGCAACCTCGACGCCGCAATCGACGCCGCCAACAAAAGCATCCCTCGATAGCGCGCTGGCCGCACCGTGCCCGGTGATCGAGCGGCCCGGGGCCGATGACTACGACGCGTGGCAGGCCTGGACGGTCGAGCTGTTGGGCCAGTACGCTACGTGCGCGGCGCGCCACGCGAAGACGGTTCAAGCTTGGCCCAAGTAAAACCGCGGCGCGGCCCGTCCATGATCAGCACTCGCAGCACCACCGACGAGGGACCTTCTGCTCGCGCAGCACTCGCACGCCGGCAGCCAGCCCGAACGAAAGGGCAACATTGAAAGCCAGATCGACATACGCAGCCATGAGGCGATCGGTTCGTTTTTCCATGTAGCGAGTATGCGCGCCTGGCTGAGGCTCGGAGCGGGTAGGCTGAAATTAGGCAGCATGCATTGCGCTGAGCGACTATGCCGCATGGGAGGCTTGGCCTATTGATCTGCTGGGCCTGTACGCCGAGTACGCTGCGCGTTACGCTAAGACGGTTCAGGCTTGGCGTATTATCGACTCACCGTTTCTTCATGTCGAGAACGGCAACAGGGAAAGCGGAATTTGTCATTACGAGGTTCTAAGCTTGGCGCATAGTCGTTATTCTGAGTAGACATTCGAGAGCTCGTCGAGTATCTTGTCGTCAACTAACGAGGTAGATATGACACTTAAAACATTGTGGTACAGCGAGTACGAAGGTGAAGATAGAAGCTGGACATTGGAATCTTCTGATTTCGTGGACTTTAACTTAGTAGTTGGCAGGAACGCCACAGGTAAATCTCGACTTGTTGCAGTGGTCAGTGGGTTATGTCAGATGTTAAGCGGGAAGAATACTAGCATTTTCGATAGCGGGCACTACAAAGCCGAAATCGAACTGGGTGATACGATATATCACTGGGAACTCAAGATGGAACAAAAAAACGTCATTCTTGAACGGCTCTGTGTGAATGGCGATTTGCGAATGGAGCGTGGTGAGAATGGTAGTGGAAAAATCTACTACCAGGCTGAGGATAAATTTATGTCATTCCAGCAGCAATCCGACACTATGACTCTTCAGCAGCGGCGTGATGCTCTGCAACATCCCTATATTGTCGAGTTAGCTGATTGGGCAAAAGGGGCCTTGACGTATTTCTTTAATCGATCGTTTACTAATACTGAGCTAGTAACTCTCTCGTTTATTCGATCAACAAGTAATTTAGGTGAAAATACCACAGGCGAGGTTATCGCTGCGTACGCAAGATCTTTCGAAAAATTTGGGCAAGCTTATGATGAAGCAATTATCGCCGACATGAAGGAGATCGGCTATCAATTAGACGACGTGGGAGCTACAAACGCGAGTGCTCTGTCAATTGGATTTTCTGTCCCGGATGAAGTTATTGCTATGTTCGTCGTAGAGAGCGATAGGCCTGATCATAAGATATCGCAAGGTTCTATGTCTCAAGGCATGTTTCGAGCTCTAGGCTTAATCTGCCAGATAAATGCAGCTGTGTTCGCGAAAGAACATACCTTACTTTTGATCGATGATATTGGCGAAGGCTTAGATTATGAACGCTCGGTCGCCCTGTTGAAAGTCTTGATGAGGCATTCGCAAGAGTCTAAACTTCAAGTCATCTTGACTACAAATGATCGATTCATTATGAACACAGTGCCGTTGGAGAATTGGTCATATTTGAAAAGAAATATGAGTTCCGTTCATTCGTACACCTCACGTAACAACCCGGAAAAATTTGAGAGCTTCAAGTTCTTGGGTCTTAGCAATTTCGACTTTTTTACCTCTGTTGATTTTTAAAGGATATGGTGTGCGAAAAATCGCTGTTTTCGTTGAGGGTTTAACCGAACAAGAGCTTGTTGCAGCCATAATTCGGCACGTCGTTGAAGAGAAAGATTATCAGATTCAGTTCGGTCGGCAGTTCAGAAATAAGATCGAGTTGACCTCACTCGAGGCAAACGGGGGCGAGCCTGAGTTCTTCGTCTTAATTGTTGATTGCGCTACAGACGGGCAGGTCAAGACGCAAATAAGGGATAGATATCTTAGCCTCGTAGCACAAAATTACACGCACATAATTGGGGTAAGAGACGTTTTCCCTCATAAACGCGAAGATATCGGTAAGATTGTTAATCTTTTGCAAGTAGGCTTGCCAACTGGCGCGATTCTGCCCAAAATTCATCTAGCTGTCATGGAGGTTGAAGCTTGGTTTTTAGATGAAGTCACTCACTTTGAGCGAGTCCATAAGACACTGACCGTTGACCATATATCAAAAGAAGGATTCGATCTTTCTGGTAACGGCGGTGAGTCTTGGGATCACCCGGCAGAAACTTTAGATCAAATTTACCAGCTTGCTAAATGCCGATATATAACGAAAGATGGAAAGAAGGTGCGTCGCAGAATTATGCGAACGATTGAGGCAATTTCGATGAAGAGCCTTTTAAATCAAGCCTGCGTACGAAATAGTTCATTGAGAATTTTCGTTGATGACATTAATAGTGCTCTCTTTTGTTAATGTCATAGCGAAGCCAACGTGAACAACTTAGCACCCAGAGCCTGCCAGGCTTGGCGCTTTTCTGAAACGTAGTCATGGTGGAGATAGTGCCGGCGCACTTTGCTGCCGCTGAGCACGTGGTTCTGACAACGGTCAATTGTGTCGAGTGGCACTCCAAGCGCCTGCATCATTGTAGCGCCAGTCCTGCGCAGGTCATGAGGCGTCCAATCGCCAGTCTTGCCACCGGCGAGCACCAGGGTGTCGTCGCAGCGCCGCTTTTTCATCGGCTTGCGCGTACCGCCGTCCTTTGACTTCTTGAACATCGATTGCCGATCGCCGATCTGCTTCGTTATTGACTTCGTGTCGATGTGCGATGTTTCATCGGCAGACGGGAAGCACCATGCCGAATGCCCGGTAACGGTGTGGAGCTGCTGGAACTGGGCGAGGGCGAATGGCGAGAGATAGACTCGCATGTCGGCCACGCTGTCCTTCACGTTTTCCTTTGGAATGAACCACTCGCCACCAGCCAGATCGACGTCGTTCCATCGAGCCATGCTCAGTTCGCCCACGCGGCATAGCGTCGATAGCATGATCCAGATCGCGTGTTGTGTCGGCTTCGCCAGCGGCCGGCGCGCCCGGCGCTTGTCGGCCGCATTCGCGAACTCGTCTTCCCCGCGCTGCAGCAGGTCGCGCAGCTCGGTAATTTCAGCCGACGACAATATGCGGTCGCTCTGGTTGTGCATGTCGTAATCGGCCGACACGATCTTCTCGATCTCGATCAGGTCCATCGGATTTCCGCCCGTCATGAGATTGCGCCACGGCTGGCGCTTCTGGGCCCAGGCGAACATCTGCACCAAGCTGCTGTACAAGATAACCGCAGTTCGATTCACGCCGCGGTCGACCTGGGCGCGAAGAGCATCGCGAATTTCGTGCTCGGTCAGCACCTTGATGCCGGTCGCGCCGATTGCCGGCACCACGTAGGCGCCAAACATGCGCTTGAGCTGCGCATTGCCGTCCTTCCGCCGCACCCCGTCCTTGATCCAGGCGTCGAACATATCCTTCACGGTGAGTTCGCCCACGCGGGCAACCTCAATCTCGACAAGCTTCGCTGCGACCGCCTGCTGCTGCTCGTGGCGAGCCACCTTCTTGTCGGCACTCGGATCGATGCCGGCGGCCACCTTTGAACGCGCTGCGTCCCGCGCCGTCCGGATAGTGGACAAACTGTTCGCTGGCCAGGTTCCGCAGGAATGGTCTTTCGATTTCCCGTCGAAGCGATACCGATAGTAAAATGAGACGGTGATTCCGCCCGCCGCTTTGACCCTCACACGACCGAGCAGGCCACCTTCGTCACGCACTGTAGTGCCGGCTTGGTCCGGACGAATCGCCTCAAGTGTTCTCTGTGTCAGCTTGGCCATTTTGAATGCACGGGGTCGGGTGAAAAGATTTTTACCCCTACAATTACCCCTACAGTTGGTCTGGCTCGTATGGTACAGCTTGGGACTACCCGGGACAACACGAATTTGCAAGTCGCTGATCTGAAAGAGAAATTTACTGCTCTTGGGATTTGGCGGGATTTCCTGGAATGCTATTGAAATTGCATGGGGTGCACGGGGTCGGAGGTTCGAATCCTCTCGCCCCGACCAACAGAATCAAGAAAAGGCCAATCTCCGGATTGGCCTTTTTTCTGCCCGACCGCTGCATCCACGCTGCTGCCAGCCTACCATTCAGGGCGTCTTCGCAACGCTATCCCCAAGCCAGTGATGATCGATGTCGTGCAAGCCCCAGTCCGCAGTACTCTCGCATCCGACGATCGCATCGCGCACGCCCGGCGCCGCCAGGTCGATCAACTCCGGCCGGATGTACGCCCGAGCCCGCGTCGAGAAAAACACCTTGATCTTGGGCAGCAGCAGCGATTTTCCGCAGGGCTGTTCCGCGACGACGCCGAGACGGCCCGACTGCAGGCGCACCAGCGTGCCCACCGGGTAGATGCCGAGGCACTTGACGAAGGCGGCGAACACGGCCTCGTCGAACTGGCCGGCGCGGGCCCATTCCGCCATGCGCCGCAGCGACTCGGCCGGACACCAGCCGGCCTTGTAGGGACGGTTCGAGGTGATGGCGTCGTACACGTCGCACACCGCACCCATGCGCGCATACAGTCCCAGGGCGTCACCGGAGAGCCGGTGCGGATAACCCCGGCCGTCGGGGCGTTCGTGGTGGTGCAGGCACACTTCCAGCGCGACCGGGCCGACGTCGGGTGAGGCCAGCAACATCGCGTGGCCCTTTTCCGGGTGGCCGCGGACGACGCAGAATTCGTCCTCGGTCAGGCTGCCCGGTTTGTTGAGCACGTCCGCCGGCACCGCCATCTTGCCGACGTCGTGCAGCAGACCGGCCAGGCCCAGTTCGCGCGTGAGATGGTCGTCGAGGCCCAGTTGGCGCGCCAGCGCGATCATCAGCGCGCAGACGGCCACCGAATGCATATACGTGTAGTTGTCGGCCGTTTTCAGGCGCGCCAGTCCGATCAGTGCGCCAGGGTTGCGCAGTACCGAGTTGGCGATGGATTCGACCAGCGGCATGGCGTGGCGCATCTCGACCGCGCAGCCCATGCGCGCCTCGTTGAACATGTCGAACAGGGCGCGCTTGGATGCGTTGAGCAGCACCGCAGCGCGGCCGAGTTCGTCTTCCATGGTGGAGCGCGCGGCGGTGCGGAAACGAAACGACGTTCCCGCTGCCGGGGGCGGGGTGGCCGGCGCCGTGGCGCCCCCATCCGGGGCGGACGCCACATCGAGTCCGCGTTCGGTGTCGATCCAGGCGTCGGCGACGCGACTGGCTGCGATGCGCTCGAGCTGCGCCGCCGACTCGATCAGGAACGACGATTGCCAGAACGGCGTGTCGATCCACGAGCAGCACAGTTGTTCCACATACATTCCTAACCGCAACTGCGCGACGCGGACCTTCTTCAGGCCCGCACGCGCGACCGGCGCTGCCTGCCGACCGCTCCCGATCATGGCAGGGCCAGTTGCAGTGCGGTGGCGCGCCTGACGCCCGGAGCCTTGCGGGATGCCGGTGCCGGTGCCGGTGCTGCCGGCGTTCTGGCCGCGGCTGCACTGCTGGACAGCTTGAACACGGCCAGCGCCTGCACCACCTTGCGCGTCTGATCCTGCAGGGCGGCGGCCGCCGCCGCCGATTGCTCGACCAGTGCGGCGTTCTGCTGGGTCACGCCGTCCATTTGCGTGATGGCGTCATTGACCTGGCCGATGCCCGCGACCTGCTCGCGCGAAGCGGAGGCGATGTCGCTCATCAGGCCACTGACCTTGCGCACGGCGGCCTGCACCTGCTGGGTGGTCTCGCCGGCACGCGTGGCCAGCGTGGCGCCGGCCTCGACCTGCGCGATGGAAGCCGCGATCAGCCGCTTGATTTCCTGCGCCGAGGTGTTGCTGCGCTGGGCCAGGTTGCGCACTTCGCTGGCGACGACGGCAAACCCGCGCCCCTGTTCGCCGGCACGGGCGGCCTCGACCGCCGCGTTCAGGGCCAGGATATTGGTCTGGAAGGCGATGCCTTCGATGATGCCGATGATGTCGCCGATCTTGCGCGACGCTTCCGAAATCTGGTCCATGGTTGCGATCACTTCGCTGACGATCTGACCACCGCTGACGGCGGTACCGTCGGCTGCCTCGGCCATGGTGCTGGCCTGGCCGACGCTGGCGCTGTTCTGCTGGACGGTCGAGGCCAGCTCTTCCATGCTGGAGGCCGTTTCTTCCAACGCCGATGCCTGCGACTCGGTACGTCCCGACAGATCCATATTGCCGGTGGCGATCTCTGCAGTTGCCACGCTGATCTGCTGGAAGTTGCTGCGCACGTCGCCGACGATGGACTGCAGGTTGACACGCACCTGGCGCATGGCACGGATCAGCTGTCCCATTTCGTCCTGCCGGTCGCTGCTGAAATCGGAGGTCAGATCGCCACCTGCCATGATCTGGCAGGCCTGGCGCGCTGCTTCCATCGGGCGCAGCAGGGTCGCGTGCAGCGCGTACCAGAAATACAGCAGCGACGCCATGGCAGCACCGGTCAACGCTGTCAGTGTGGTCTCGAGATGCGCAAACCGGGTGGCGCCGTCGAACAGGTGGAAACCCAGCAGAAGCAGCAGGATCACGCACTGGCCCGTCAGGTTCAGCGCGATGCGGCGACGCAGCGACATCCTGGTGATGGCAGCCAGCCGGCCGCGCAGCCCCGTGGCGCGCACCACGCCCTGCTCCAGACGGATATTGCCGGCGGTACCGGCCTTCATGTTGCGATAGAGTTCTGCCGCTGCCGTGATCTGCTGGCGCGTGGGCTTGGTGCGCACCGACATGTAGCCGACGGCCTTGCCATTTTCCATGACCGGCGTGGCGTTGGCCATGACCCAGTACGCGTCCCCGTTCTTGCAGCGGTTCTTGACCATGCCCGTCCACGACCGTCCCGAACGGATGGTGGCCCAGAAATCGGCGAAAGCCTCCACCGGCATGTCGGGATGGCGCAGGATGTTTTGCGGGGCGCCGATCAGCTCCTCCTCGGTGTAGCCGCTGATGGCAATGAAGTAAGGGTTGGCGTACGTGATGTTGCCCTGCAAATCGGTGGTCGACACGATGGTATCCGTATCGCTCAGTTCGATTTCAACATTGGTAACTGGAAAATTATTGCGCATGGGAGGCTCCGGCTTGGAAAGAGGGCGGGCGCTGCGCGCCACCAATTGATTCATACCAGCAACAATTCTAAGTCATAAGAATCGAAGATCGCAAATAAAACGAATAAATCGAATTATTTTTGCGCAGGTGTTGCGATTTTTCACGTTCAATGTCGCAAATTGCCGCAGTTGGTGCACCATGGAATGACGCATGACGACTGCAGCGCGTTCGCTGCAATCCGGGCATGTCGTCGTTGTGTTTTCACCAGCCAGGTGTAGCATGAGAAAAATGGTCAATCCACCCCTCGGTCCCGTCCTGCGGCGTCGGTATGTCGAGTTCGCCATGTTGGCGACCGCACTGGTATTGATTGGCGCCAGCCTCGCTTACCTGCACCTGACCGAGGTCGCGCGTATCGAGAGCAGTGAGCGGGGCCGGCTTCTGTCGCTGACGACGCTGTTGGCCAGCAATATCCAGACCGATCTCGTGGCCACCAATGTGGCTCTGGAAGGTGTCGTCCGCGACTATCTGAGCGAGCCGGACGGCATCGTGGCCGATGCTGCTCTGTCCGGTCGCCTTGCCGCGCTGGTAGGCGCCATGCCGGGGCTGCGCGCGATGATGGTGTTCGATCGCGACGGCCAGGTGCGCGCGGCAAGCCACCAGGACCTGTACGGGCGCGACTTTTCCCGGCGCGACTATCTGGCGGCAGTGCGGCGCGCTCCCAGCAGCCGCACCCTGTACGTGGCCGAGCCGTTCCGCTCGATCCGCGGTGATCAGGTCGTGACGGTTGCGCGCATGGTGCCGGACGCAACCGGCCGCTTCGCCGGACTCGTGCTCGCCACCCTCGACCCCGAATATTTCACCGGCCAGTTCCGCACCGCGATGTATGCGCCCGACGTCTGGGCGCTGGTGGTCCACGGCGGCGGGCGGCAATTGCTGAACTATCCGCCGAAGGGCAACATCGACGGTACCAACCTGGCGCGCCCGGGCACGTTCTTCCAGCGTCACCGCAGCAGCGGCAAGATGGCCGGCATACTTGAAGGCAAGGTCTACACCACAGGTGAGCAGCGGGTCATGGCCATGGCCACGATCGCGCCGGCGGCGCTGGCGATGGACTATCCGCTCGTGATTGGCCTGAGCCGCGACGCGACCGCGGTCGCTGCGCCGCTGCGGCGTCAGGGGCTGACGCTGGCCCTGCTGTTTGCCGTGCTGGCAACCGGCGCCTGCGCGGGGCTGGCGGTCTTGCAGCGCAAGGGCGCGCAGTGGGCACGCCAGGATACCGAGCAGGCGCGTGCGCGCGCCGCCATGCAGGGCGTCTACGATAGCGAAGCGCGTTTTCGCACGCTGATCGAAGACGCGCCGCTGGCCATTGCCATTCTGCGCCACGGCCGCTTCATCTATTCCAATCCGCGCTACCGGGCCTTACATGGCTATGCGGCGACGGACGATCTGACCAGACTGCGCTGGCGCGCGATGATCGCTGTGCAGTCGCTGGCCGACCTGGCGCTGCAAGAGGCCCTGATCGAGGCCGACACCCCCACCGAGCAGCATTTCGAGGCGATCGGCGTGAGCAAGTGGGGCTGCAGTGTGCCGGTCTACAAGACCACCGCCCAGGTGAAACTGGCGGACGGACCGGCAACGCTGGTCTTCGCCCAGGATATTTCGGCGCAAAAGAGCGCCGAGGCCGAGATGCTGCTGGCCCGCGACGCGGCCGAGGCGGCCAGCCGCAGCAAGGCCGAGTTCCTGGCCAATATGAGCCACGAGATCCGCTCGCCGCTCAACGCGGTGCTCGGGTTCGCCTACCTGCTCGAGCAGCGTGCGATCGATGCCGACGCGCGCAGCATGGTGCATAACATCCGGGTTTCCGGCCAGTCCCTGCTGGCCATCGTCAACGACATCCTGGATGTATCGAAAATCGAGGCCGGGCACATGCTGATCGAGACCGCGCCCTTCTGCCTGGCCGAGCTGCTGGAGAAGGTCGCCACCAGCATGCGCATCGGCGCGGCCGGCAAGGACCTGCAACTGACCGTGGACACGCCGCCTGACGGTGTCGGCATCCTGCTCGGTGATGCGTTGCGGCTGGAGCAGGTGCTGCTTAACCTCACCGGCAATGCGGTCAAGTTCACCCCGGCCGGCCAGGTCGCGCTGCGCTGCGCCTTGCTGCGGCGCGATGGCGATGCGCTGGTGCTGCAGTTCAGCGTGCACGATACCGGCATCGGCATCGACCCCGCCGCCCAGGAGGCGATCTTCTCCCCGTTCACCCAGGCCGACAGCTCCACCACGCGGCGCTTCGGCGGCACCGGCCTGGGGCTGACCATCTGCCGCCAGCTGGTCGCACTGATGGGCGGTACGCTGGTCGTCGAGAGTGCGCCCGGGCGCGGCAGCGTGTTCAGCTTCAGCCTGCCGCTGCAGGCATCCGCCGAGGTCGACGCCACGCCGGTCTGCGCGGCCAATGCGCCTCCCGAGCAGATGCTGCGCGACGTGTGCGTGCTGGTGGTCGACGACAGCGACATCAACCGCGAGGTGGTCCGGCGCATCCTGCGCGACCAGGGCGCCGACACCGTCTGCGTGGGCGATGGCCGGCAGGCGCTCGACTGGTTGCTGGCGCATCCCACGCAGGCCGACGTCGTGCTGATGGACGTGCAGATGCCGGTCATGGACGGCATCGAAGCCACCCGGCAGCTGCGCCGCATGCCGCAGTTCGACGACCTGCCGGTGATCGCGCTCACTGCCGGAGCGTTCAAGGAACAGCAGGAGGCCGCGCTGGCGGCCGGCATGTCCCATGTGCTGAGCAAGCCATTCGACGTGCCGGCAATGCTCGCGCTGATCGCGCGCTCGTGCCATGACAAGGGTGTCACGACCGGCCAGGTGTCACCACAAACCGACACCGAAGCGCTCGACGTGGCCGCCGGCCTGGCCCTGTGGCTGGACGGTGCGGCCTACCGCCAGTATCTGGCCCAGTTCCTCGACCTGCATGGCGACAGCGCGGTGGTCATCGGCGCCAGCCTGGCTGCCGACCGGCCCGCGGAAGCGGCGGCGCTGGCCCACAAGCTGGCCGGCGTGGCCGCCAGCCTGGCCCTGCCTGCCACGCACGCCGCCGCCCATCAGGCCGAGAGCATGCTGTACGCCGCGATGCGCGATCCCGGCGCTGACGCCAGTGCAGTCGACCTGGCGCCATTGGCCCGGGTGCTGGCGCAGGCGCGCCACGCCATCGAACAATATCTCGGCCCTGGCCCGGCCGTGGCGCCGCCGCCCGTGGCAGCGTCACCGGAAGTGCTGCACGCGCACCTGGCCGGTCTGCTGGACGCACTCGAGGCTGACGCGCTGGACGCGGCCGAGGCCTGCCTGGCGGCGCTGGCGCCAATGCTGCCTGCGGCGGTGCTCGATCGCGTGTGGCATCCGCTGCGCCGCTTCGATTTCCGCGCAGCCGAGGCCGCTGCACGCGCGTTGATGGCGTCCGTACCGGTGACAGAAGCGCACTGAGCCACCGTGCTGCTGGCCAATGCCGATGTGGGGGAGGGGAGGAACGTACGTCAGCGGCCTGGCTGCGTCCAGCGGCGCACCAGGTCGCCAAGCTGCTGCGCCGTAAACGGCTTGCTCAGATAATCATCCATGCCGGCCGCCAGGCAGCGTTCGCGGTCGCCGTCGATGGCGCTGGCGGTCAACGCCACCACCGCCATGCGCGGCGCGCCGGTGGCGCCTTCGCGCTGGCGCAACTGGCGGCACGCTTCGTAGCCATCGAGCACCGGCATCATGCAGTCCATCAGCACCAGGTCATAGGTACGGGCCGCCAGCGCCGCCAGCGCGACCTCGCCGTTGACCGCCTCGTCGACCCGGCAGCCAAGCTTTTCGAGCAGGATCCGCAGCAGTTCCCGGTTGATCTCGGTATCCTCGACCACGAGCACGCGTGGCGAGCCCACGGTGGTGCGCAGGCCGGACGCGGTGACGGTGTCGGGCACCGGCGTCGTCGCCAGGCTGCACGGCACCAGCAGGCGAAAACAGGCGCCGGGGCCGGTGCGCGGGACCAGGTCGATACTGCCACCCATCAGGTCCGCCAGGCGCCGGCAGATGGCCAGTCCAAGGCCGGTGCCGCCATACACGCGGCTGATCGTGTTGTCAGCCTGGCTGAATGGCTGGAACAGGCGCGCCTGCGCAGCTGGGTCGATGCCGATGCCGTGATCGGCGACCTGGTACAGCAGCATCCAGCCGCCGGCTGCTTCCGTATCGCGCCGGGCCAGCACGGTCAGTTCGATCGGGCCGCCGCCGGCCGGCGTGAACTTGATCGCATTGCTGAGCAAATTGCCCAGCACCTGGCCGATGCGGTCGGCGTCGGCCATGACGGCCGGCGGCAGCACGCCCGGTCGCAGCACGATCGCCAGGCGCTTGCGTTCCGCACTCATGCGGTACGAATCGACGCGCTGCGTCGCATGGCGCAGCGGGTCGAATGCCTGCGGCACCATCTCGAAGTTGCCTGACTCGACCTTTGAAAAGTCGAGGATGTCGTTGATGGTGCGCAGCAGCTCAAGCACGCTCTGGTGGACAGTGCGCGCATACCGGTCGAGGGGCGCCGCCAGGCCGGCGCCGAGCAGCAATTCGGACATGCCGACGATCCCGTTCATTGGCGTGCGGATCTCGTGACTCATCATTGCCAGGAAGCGCGACTTGGCCTGGTTGGCGGCCTCGGCCTGGGCTTTGAGTGCCAGCGCCTCGACGGCATCGCGCTCGCGCTGGCGCACGATGCGCAGTACCGTGGCAAAGGCCAGGGCCACGCCCAGCATGCCGGTCATCGCGATGGCGCCCAGCGGGCGCAGGTTGCGCCACCAATGGCTCATCAACAATGCTTCGGGCACGGATGCTTCGATGATCAACGGGTAGTTGCGAACCGGCCGCTGCGCCACCATGCGCGGTTCAGCGGCGGTCGCGGCGGTGTCCTGCAACTGGCCGATCATGGCGTCACGCTGCGGCCACGACGCCAGCACGATCCGGTCGTTCGACAACAGCGAGATCGCCGCCTCCTGGCCAGGACTGACGGAATGAAAAAAGTCGATGAACGAGGCGCACGAGATGCCCACCACCGCCACGCCCGCGAAGCGGCCATCGGGCGTTTCGCGACGCCGGCTCAGGTAAAAGGTCCAGGCGCCGTTGACCTTGTTGCGCACCGGCCGGCTGACGTGAAGAGATGTGCCGCGCTGTGCACGGTGGTAAACAAAGTAATCGCGCTCGGACAGATTGATGACGGGGGCTGGCCAGGCACGGGTCGAATTGAGCATCGCCCCATCGGCGCCGATGATGCTGGCGACGGCCGCCTGGGGCAGGCCGCTGATCTTGTCGGTCATGGTGCGATAGAGAGCTTCACCACCCATGGCCGGGTCGTCGTTCTCTTCCGGCAGCGCCGCGATGATGCTGTCGAGCGCGAGGCTGGACGAGGCCATCGATTGCGCGGTGCTTTCGGCCAGCACCAGTGTCAGATTATCGAGGTCGCTGGCCCAGTCGTCGATCTCGCGATCGCGCAGCACCCACGCCGAGCTCGCCAGTCCGAGCGTGAGCAGCAGCACCAGGGCGGCGCAGATCAGGGCGCTGGTACGGCGCGTGCCCAGTTGCTGCAGGCGATGCCACCAAGGCACGCCGTTCATCGATGTATCCGCGATCACCCATGCCCCCCGTCGGAATTGGTCGGCACCCTGCGAGGTGTCCAGCGCGTGGCACGGGAACGGCAAATGCCCGTGCCCATACCGGCTCGCCCGGTAGACCACGAGTATAGTTTAAAACCTTTAAATCAGTTAATTTAATTTAATAAATTGTATTTGGTGATTTTGATGATTGACGATGCGTATTGGCTACATTGCGCCCGGTATGCGGGCGCGTTGCGCGAGATTGGCGCGCAGGTAACCGCGCAGCTCATCGTAGTTGATCGGTTTTGCGAAGAACACGACGCCCGCCGGGACGCCGCCACGCGCTGCCAGTTCATCGGCGGGCAGCCCGGACAGGATGGCAATGCTGACGTCTGCCAGTTGCGGGTCGGTCATGACGGTGCGGACCACCTCGAAGCCATCGATGCCATCCATGACGATGTCCGCCAGCAGGATGTCGGGCGGACGGCGGGCGATCTCCAGCAGCGCCTGGTAGCCGTTTTCACAGAAGATGAACTCCGCCGGCAGATCCCAGCCCCCGAACTGGCGCTGGTACAGGGCGCGCTGGATGGCGTTGTCCTCGATAACGAGAATGGTCGCGCGCCCACCGACTTCCCGCGATACGCTCCCGGCGAGCTTGTGCTTGTAGTCGAGGATGGACTTGAGCGGAATGCGGCGGTGCCCGCCCTGGGTCTTCCAGGCCTCCAGCACACCGGTCTCTGCCAACTGCTGCACCAGCGAGACCGACACGCCAAGCATGTGCGCCGCCACCTGCGTGGTGCACACCTCGTCGGCCACCACTGCGCTTTTCTTCGTTGCCACCAGAACGACTCCCTGCCGGTTTGTTACGCCCTCAATGAGAATTCATTGAATTCGTTTTAATTGCCCGTATTGTATCGTACGTCGCTGTTACGGTTCAGCGCGCTACGCGTCGCCCACACGGCAGTGTTTGTAGAAGAACGTCGTTGCGCACAATGCGCCATCGGGAAGATGGGCGAAATCCGGTATCACGCCGGCACGCTGCCATCCCGACCGTTCGTACAGGCGCCCGGCGACCGCGTCCGCCGTGTCAAGCACGAGCACGCTACGCTCCTGGGCACGCGCTGCCTGCTCGACCGCTTCCATCAGGCGCCGGCCGACGCCTGCACCGCACGCCCGGCGCCGCACCAGCAGCTTGGCGACGTCGGCCCGATGGTGCTGGTTCTCCGGCATTGCGGTGATCAACTGGACGGTGCCAAGAATACCGGCGCCGTCTTCGGCCACGATCAGCGTTCGTTCCGCACGCCCCACGCCGGCGGCAACGTCGTGCCAGAACTGCAGCGCCGTCGTGCGCGCGAGCGGCAGCATGAAGCTGACCGACGCGCCGCCTTCGACGCAATCGATCAGGACATCGGCCAGTTGTTCGCTGCAGGCCAGTGCCTCGTGTTGCGAGAGCGTGCGTAGCGAGACGTCGTGCGTCATTCCGGGCTCCCTGTCGGCGCGCCGTCGACCAGCGTGGGCTTGCCGGCATGCGCGCGCCCATCGATCGGAATGTGGATGAAGAAGGTCGTTCCGCGCTCGTGGCTGCTGTCCAGGCCGATGCTGCCGCCATGGCTTTCGGCCACCGCGCGCACGTAGGGCAGGCCGATGCCCCAGCCTTGCGGGTCGCCGTGCTGCGCCAGTTCGGCGCGGCGGTACATCTGGAAGATGCATTCCTGCTCGTGTGGTGGAATCGGCGGGCCATCGTTGTGCACTGACAAGACGAGGCGTTCGTGGAGCTGCTCCACCTTGACGCTGATGGGTGTCCCCGGCGCCCCGTATTTCACCGCATTGGACACCAGATTCTCGATCGCCCTCGTGAGCGCAGGGCGATCCCACCAGCCATTGACGGGCTGTGCATCGAGCTGGAAACGCGGCCCATGCGCGGTGCGCGCGTCGGCCAGCACCTCGGCCACCAGCTCGCCCATCGCAATGCCCGTGATGTGCAAGGGAATGTTCTCGCCACTGTGAAACGCCATCGTATCGAGCAGTTCGTCGACCATGCCGCTCATGCGCCGGGCATTGGCCAGCGCCTTGCCAGCCACCGTCCTGATCTGGTCAGGGTCATTGCTGCGCAGGATGAGTTCCAGCGCCGTGACCGTGGCGCCCAGCGGACCGCGCATGTCGTGCGTGAGTGCGGCGGCGAAGCGTTCGCGAAAACCGCTGTGTACCAGCGAGAACGCCTCGACGGATTCCTGGATGCCGGAATCGATCGATGCGTGAATGGCGTGGACTTCGCGATGATCGAGAGCGACCTGTTCGCGGTGCAGCACCTCGAAGATGGCCCAGCGGAAGATCTGGTATTCCTCGATCAGTGCACTGTGGTCATACGAGGTGATGCGGGCACGTTCGCCGCCATGCTCGGCTGCCACGGTGGTGCCGTCGACCGCGGACGCGCGGGGGTAGTCGGGACTGATGCTCTGGACGATATTGTCGTAGAACACGGGCAGCGTATCGATCAGGATCGGATGCTGCACGTGACGGGCCTGGGCCACACGTTCGCGCACGCGTGCTTCCCAGGTCGCGAAGACGGCCTCGCGCAGGCCCAGGATCCGCTGTGCATTGGCCGACAGTTGTTGGGAGGCAGTTTGCTGGTCGCTGGCGAAACTCACAGGAGGGTATCCCTTCGATGGCTGGTATCGTATTGACGAGCGGCCATCTTACGCCGGGCCATGGGCGCGTGCCGTACGATTGTGGTCAGGCGGGCATGCGCCCCGGGCCCGGCGCCAGTTCATCCAGCAGCGCCAGCAGATAAGGAATGTCCACCGGCTTGACCAGATGCTGCGCAAAGCCGGCGGCCTGCGACGCAGCCACGTCCTGTGGCTGCCCGTAGCCGCTGAGCGCCAGCATGACCGCGCCGTCCACGCGTGGCATGGCCCGCAGCCGGCGTGCGAGCTGGTAGCCGTCCATGCCTGGCAGGCCGATATCGAGCAGGCAGACATCGAACGCCTGGGTTTCGGCCTGCAGCAGGGCGCCATGTGGCGACGCCTCGACCTGCACCGTGTGGCCCATGGCCGCCAGCACCATGCCCAGCGATTCGGCGGCGTCGCGGTTGTCGTCGACGATCATGATGCGCAGCGCCGTATGCGCGGCCAGCGCACTGTCTTGCGGGGGCGTGGCGGCAGGATCGGCCGCATCGGCGTCCAGCGGCAGCGTGACGGCAAAGCAGCTACCCCGGCCAGGACCGTCGCTGTAGGCCTCGACCTTGCCGCCGTGCAGCGTTACCATGCTGCGCACCAGGGCCAGGCCGAGGCCAAGCCCGCCCTGCGTCCGGTCCGGCGTGCGCCTGGCTTGCGTGAACAGCTCGAAGATGTCGGGCAGCAGGCCGGCGTCGATGCCGATCCCGTTGTCCCTGACCGACAGGGTCACGCTGGCCGCACCGGCGGCGGCGTCGGCAAACACCGTGATCTCGCCGCCGTCCGGCGTGTACTTGGCCGCGTTGCCCAGCAGGTTGGTCATGACCTGCACCAACCGCTTGCGGTCGCCCGTGACGGTGACATGGGCCGCGCCCAGGCGGGTTGCGAGCGTGTGGCCCTTTTTCTCGATCAGCGGGCGCGCCTGTTCGATGGCGCTGTGGATCACGGTCCTGAGGTCGACCGGCAGGCGCTCGAGTTCGACCAGGCCGCGCGTGACGCGCGAGACGTCGAGCAGATCGTCCACCAGCTCGACCATGTGACGCACCTGGCGGCCGATGACCTCGGCCGCATGCGCAGTACGCTTCGGATCGACGCCCGGGAGCTTGAGCATCTGGGCAGCGGTGCTGATCGGCGCCAGCGGATTGCGCAGTTCATGCGCCAGCATCGCCAGGAATTCGTCCTTGCGAACATTGGCCGCCTTGAGTTCTTCGGCGGCCAGCCGCTGGTCGTGCATGTCGGTGACCGTGCCCATCCAGCGGATGATGGCGCCGGTCTCGTCGTGCACCGGCAGGGCGCGGTTGAGCACCCAGCGATACTCGCCGCTGTGGTGGCGCAGCCGGTGCTCGATCTCGAACAGGACGCCGCTGGCCAGGCTGGCCGTCCACTGCGTCCGCAGCGCCGGCAAGTCGTCGGCGTGGATGGTCCGGGTCCAGCCGCTGCCGGCCAGCGCCTGACCCGACATCCCCGTGAATTCGCACCAGCGCCGGTTCGCGTAATCGTTGGTGCCATCGGGCAGGCCTGACCACACCATCTGCGGCATCGCCTCGGTCATCGTGCGGAACTTGCCTTCGCTCTCGCGCAACGCCCGCTGGACCTGCACCTGCGCCGTCAGGTCCATCGACGCGGCCACGGCGCCGGTGATGTTGCCGGCGTCATCGCGGATCGGTGCGGCCCGGGTGAGCAGCGTGTGCCGCTCGTGCGGCCGGCCGAACGGTTCGATCTCCACGAAGTCGGCGTCGACCTGCTCGCCACGCAGCGCGCGCACCAGCGACCAGTCGGCTGCCCGGACCCGCTCGCCGTGGCGCTGCGAACCGTCGGCCCACCAGCCGCGCCAGTCAGCGTAGCCTTCGGTGCTGGTGGTCATCGGATGCGCGCCCCACAGCACGTGCATCATCGGGTTGGCCGACGAGAGCGCGCCCTGGGCGTCGGCGTAGACGATCCCCACAGGCGCCGAACTGAGCAGCGCGTCGAGCCGCCGCCTGTCGGCCTCGGCCTGGGCGAGGGCGGCGCGCGCGGCTGCTTCGCTTGCCTGCAGCGCACGCTCGGCGTTCTTCTGGCTGCTGATATCGGTAAACAGCAGCGCCACGCGGCGCCTGGTCGGGTGCGCGATGCGGCTGGCGTACACGGTGAACCAGCGGCCCATCGCCTCCGAACCCTCTTCGAAGCGGCGCGCCACGCCGCTGCGGGCGATGTCGTCATAGGTGTCGATCCAGCTCTGCTCGATGCCGGGCACCAGCGCGCGCGCGGTTCTGCCGACGCTGTCGACCAGGCCCGTGTGGCGCGCAAAGGCGGGGTTGGCTTCGACGAACAGGTAATCGATCGCCTTGCCGTCGGCATCGTCGATCATCTCGATCATGCCGAAGCCTTCGTCCATGGTGTCGAACAGCGCATGGTGGGTCTGCTCGAGGCGCTGGCGCAGCAAATGGCTGTGCGTGACGTCGTTGACGATGGCAAGCACGCCGCGCACGCCACCGTCATCCTCGATCGGGCTGTAGCCGTAGGTCCACCAGATGTCTTCGCGCCGGCCGTGGCGCGTGAGCGGGATCAGCCGGTCATCGTGCCAGGCGGCGGGGCCGCCCGCCATGATGCACTCGATCTCGGGCCCGATCAGGTCCCAGGCTTCCTCCCAACAGTCCCGGCCTGGCTGGCCCAGCGCGGACGGATGGCGTTCCGGACCGAGGGTCTGGCGGTAGCGGTCGTTGTAGAACTGGATCAGTTCGTCGCCCCACCAGATGAACATCGGGTGATTGCTCGACAATACGACCCGGACCATGGTCTTGAGCGCCACGGGCCAGGTGTCCGGCAGCCCCAGCGGGGTGGCTTGCCAGTCGTGCGCGCGCATGAGGGCGCCCATCTCGCCGCCGCCGGCCATAAAACTGAAAGGTGAATTCAAGGGGTCGATGGTGGGATGGTCGAACGTTCAAGATACGGGCTGGCTGCGCAATGCGCAATGCCAATGGCGTGCGGCAATCATGGGCGCTTTCAACGTTACCTGTTGATGACACTGATCGCAATGCTTAGCAATTGTTCTGCGGAACTAATACGCTCGCCGTCCAGTGCCCAGCGCCAACCCAGATAATTGGGCAGATAGCGTGACGCAACGCCACGAAAACCCGATAGCCAGTCCTTGAAGCGCTGGTGATACGCATTCACGTTCTGTACGTGGATGGTGCGGCTGCCGGCGTGCCTGACTCTCACGCCGGCGCGCAGGTTGACAGCCTCGTGCGCGATCCGGTGCTTGCGAGCAAAGGCGCGATAGGCGGCATGGCTGTCGCTGACCAGCAACGCCTGCGGATCGAGCCTGGGCAGCAAATCGCGCTCGAGTTGGGCAGCGGTGAGTGCGCCGCGGCCGGTGACGGCATCGACCGTACGGCCGTTGCGGTCGCGCGCCACCAGGATGCAATCGAACTGCGTTGAGATGCCGCGTTTGGCGGCGTGTCCATCGCGCCGGCGTGGCGGACGATCGAGCGTGCGCGATCCTTTTTGTGATTCGAGCAGGAACGTTTCGTCAGCCTCGACGATGCCATTCAGGGATGCTGGCCGGTCGAACTTGACCCAATCGAGGAAGCGGTGGCGCCACCGGAAGGCGGTATTGCGGTGCACGCCAACCCGATCTGCGCCCTTGCGCACGGACAGTGAGTCAAGCAGCACCTGGGAATACGCGATCCACTTGGCCTTGAGCCTGAGCCGTGCCAGCGGTGTGCCGCTCAGGTCGTTGAATGTGCGCCTGCAAGCGCAGCAGCGAAAGCGCTGCAGATCGTTGGCGAATCCATGTCGGTGGCAGCGCCCGTTGCCACAACTGGGGCAGCAACGGCCGGGCGCTCTGGCTTGCGCGATCAGCGCCACTACCTAGTCAAGGCCGGCCGCAGGGTGCAGGGCATCGAGCACTTGCCGGCGTTGCGGCTGATTCAGCGACGGCAGTCTGGCGAACCAGCTCTTGAAACGTGGCGCTTTCATGGTCGACTCCTGGCTTTGGGGACAGGGGTTCGACCACCGGGCTGCGCATCAGTTCAAAGCTCGCCTCTATTTAACGTTGACTGCGCCCAATCATGTGTTGCGTTGCAGGCGCAGCAGCAACCAGCCCGCCACCGTGGTGAAGGTCGCAATCAGGCCGCAGACGATCCAGAACCCGTGGCCGTTGTCGGCCAGCGGCACCCCGCCCACGTTCATGCCGAGCAGGCCCGCAATCAGGTTGATCGGCAGTGCCATGACCGTCACGATCGTGAGCAGGTACAGGCTGCGCGCATTGTCCTCGTTGACGCGCGCGGCGATTTCTTCCTGCAGCAGCTTGATACGTTCCTGCAGCGCGGCCAGGTCGCTCAGCACCACGGTGAATTCCTCCGTGGCCTGGCGCAGGTCCTGGCGGTCGTCGGCATGCACCCAGACCGGCGGACGCTGCAACAGCCGGAACAGCGCAGCCGGCTCCGGCGCCAGCAGGCGTTGCAGCCGCACCAGCACGCGGCGCAGGGCGCCCAGTTCTTCACGCTGGCGCGTCAGGCGTCCGGCCAGCAGGCGGTCTTCGATGGTGTCGACGCGCGCCACCGCATCGCGCACGATGTTGACCAGCACGTCGGCCTGATCGCGCAGCAGGTGCACCAGCAGCTCGCTCGACGAGCGCAGCGGCGCGCCCTGCAGCACATCCTGGCGCAGGCGCTCGATCGACGCCAGCGGCTTGCGGCGCGCGCTGATGACCGCGTGCGGCGTGACGTGGGCCCACAGGGTCGAGATCTCGGCGCTGTCGAGCGAAAAGCCGTGCAGTACATCGTTGATGACGGCGATCAGGGCGTCATCGGCGATTTCGATGCGGGTCGAGCGCGAGCCCTGGTGCAGCGTGGCGTAGAACTCGTCCGCCAGTCCGGCATGCTGGCGCAGCCAGCGTTCGCTGGCCGTGTTCGACAGGTTGAAGTGCAGCCAGATGAACTGGTTGGGCTGCGGCGCTGCCATCCAGCGCACGGCGTCGGCCACGCCGATGGGTGCCGCCGTGGGCACGCCGGCAGCTTCGGGATCGATCAGGAAACCCCACACCAGGCCCGAATTGTCGGAGCCGTAGTTAAAGCTGGATACCGCGCCGGATGCCGCCATGTCCCGTCCTGGTTGAATCAACGATGGGCAATTGTAGAGCCATCCACGTGCGCCATGTGCAGGATCGGACCGTGTGTCGGTGCAGTCGCGCGATGTCATCAAGCTGAAATGTGGGGCCGCTAAGATCGGTGCTGTGTCTCTCTCTCGCGCAATCCCTGACGGATTTCGCGTTATTCCGTCGGCGGCAATGTCGACGGATTTTTTGTGTTCGCGCCCCACGAAAGAAATCAGATGCAAGCATCACAGATTGATCGCCGCTACGTCGGCCTGCCGTACATGCAGTCGAATCCGTACGCGGACGCCACCCACGTCGTGCGCCAGGGTATGCAGATCCAGGCCAGCCAGGGCACACTCAGCGCCGTCGAATTTCTCAAGCAGCATGGCGTGCATGGCGCCGTGATCCACCGCGTGCTGATGGGCGAACTCGTGCGCATGGACGATCAGGTTCTGATCGAGGATCCCCGCATGTAATTGCCCGTGGCCGGCAACGGACCGCCGGCGTAGCCTCAGGCAGGTTCGGTCAGTTCGCGCAGGATCGCGCACTGGCCCGCCGTCTGCACCGAGTCGCAGCGCGCGCGCACGCTAGACAGGGCAGTGCGCAATTGCTGCAGTTCGGCGATCTGCCGATCGATCTCTGACAGCTGGTGGTCGACCAGCGCATTGACGCCGCTGCATGAGCGCTCCGGCTGGTCCTGGTAGCCCAGCAGCGTGGCGATTTCCGCCAGCGACATCCCCAGCGCCCGGCAACGCCGGATGAAGTGCAATCGTTCGGCGTGGCTCGCATCGTAGACCCGGTAGTTCGCCTGCGAACGCACGGGCGGCGGCAACAGGCCCTTCAGTTCATAGAATCGCACCGTTTCGGCCTGGCAGCCAGTCAGCTTCGCCAGTTCTCCAATTCGCATCGACATTCACCTTGACCTTGTAGTAACTACAGGGATTCTAATGCATCCATTGTCATTGGAGGTGCCCATGTCGTCATGCTGTTCCGGACCGTGCAGTTCTGCCACACCGCCGCCCGACGGGCGCTACCGCAAAGTGCTGTGGGCGGCCCTTGTCATCAATTTCGCCATGTTTGGCGTCGAGATCGTCAGCAGCCTGGCCGCCGGCTCAGTGGCGCTGCTGGCCGACTCGGTCGATTTTCTGGGCGACGCGGCCAATTACGGCGTCTCGCTGTTCGTGCTGGGCCTGGCGGTCGTGTGGCGCTCGCGCGCAGCCTGTGCCAAGGGCCTCGTGATGGGCGCCTTCGGCCTGCTGGTGCTGGGGCGAGCCGTGTGGCTCGGCACGGGTGGCCACGTGCCACAGGCCCAGACCATGGGCGTGGTCAGCGTGCTGGCATTTGCGGCCAATGGCGCGGTGGCGGCGTTGCTGTATGCATTCAGGAACGGCGACGCGAACATGCGTTCGGTGTGGCTGTGCACACGCAACGACATGATCGGCAACGTGGCTGTCATGCTCGCCGCGCTGGGTGTCTTTGGCACCGGGGCCGGCTGGCCCGATATCGTGGTGGCATCGATCATGGCGCTGCTCGGCCTGCATGCGGCGCGCGACATCATCCGGCAGGCGCGGGGCGAATTGCAGCAAGGGACACTCGCGCGCATGCCGGCCCGTTAGCGCGGGTCGCCGTGCCCGGCGATCAGCATGGCCGCGTGATACAGGTCGGGCGCGATGCGGGTGGGCAGCCGGCGTGGCCCCAGGCGCCACTCGGTTTCATTGCCATTGTCGATCAGCAGCGTGCGGCAGCCGGCGCGGTTGCCGGCTTCGACGTCGTGCAGGATGTCGCCGATCATCCACGATGCGCGCAGGTCGATGTCATGCTCGTGCGCGGCGCGCAGCAACATGCCCGGTGACGGTTTGCGGCAGGTGCAGGCATGGGTATAGTTGCTGACGGTGCCCAGCGGATGGTGCGGGCAATAGTAAAAGCCGTCGAGCGTGAGCTGCTCGCGAAACAGCAGGTCGCGCAGGCGGTCGGACATCGGCGTCATCGCGTCTTCGCCGAAGCAGCCGTGCGCAATGCCGGACTGGTTGGCGACGACGAAGAAGCGGTAGTCGAGGCCCGAGAGCAGCCGCAGCGCGGGCCCGGCGCCGCTGACCAGGCGAATGCGGCGGGGCTCGGCAGCGAAGGGCATGTCGTCGACCAGCGTGCCGTCGTTGTCCAGGAAAATGGCTTTCATGCGGGCGCCTTTCGCGATGCGGTCGTGGCCACGCGACTGGCGGCGCCCGTCACCTGCACCGGGGCGCGCCGGCGCTGCAGCCTGGCTAGAAGCGCCGCCAGCGCTTCGGCATCGCGCGGCGGGAGGATGACGGCGGTAGCCTGCCCGCGCGCCACATCGCGCCCGGCGCCTGTGACGCTGCTGGCATCTGCCATACGCCACGGCGTACTGACCAGCACATCGGCTGCCGCATGGCAGTCACGCACACTGTTCAGCGACGCGGCAACCAGAAAACGCACATGCGCTTTCAGGGCCAGCGCGCGGACCAGTTCACGCAGTCGCGCCAGTTCTGCGTCGGCATCTGCATCAGCAGTGGTGCCCAGAGCAACCAGCAGCATCGCATCGACACCATGCCGCTGGCCCAGCCTGGCAACGCCCAGGATTACGGTGTCGATGCCAGCGCCTGGCGCGAGGCGACCGGCATACAGATGGCTGGCAAGCACGACGAAGCATGCCGGGCCAATGGCCAGGCGTCGCCGCGCCAGGGCGCGTTCCGGCAGATGTGCGCCGAAAGGCGGCGCGGCGGCAGGGCAGGGTGGGTCGTGCAGCGCTGGCATGGCAAGTCTCCGCTGGTTGCGCGCCAGCGCGCATGGGTGGCGATGGCGAGCGGTTCGACTGCCTGGGCGTGCACTGGTTCCAGCGGGGGCGGGCAGCTTGGCGCTGGATCAAGCGCCGTAGCATGCGAACCGGGGCGCCAATGGCGCCCCGGAATGTGTTACTGCGAAAAACCTATGCCATCACTTGCGGGAAAAACCCGTGTCGTCGTCCATCTTGCTGTCGCCGGCGAGCTTGTTGGCGCCGCCCGGGCTGCGCGGATAGCCGCCTGCCGCATCGTTCGATTCATGCACCGGGTTCGGCTCGGCGTGCATGCTGCCGCCAGTCTGGTAACCCTCGCCCTCGGTGCGCGGGCCGCTGTTGCCGCCGCTGCGTGGCAGTCCGCCGGCCAGATCGTTGGATTGGTGGAAGCGGTCGGCCGGCACTTCGCGCGGGGTCTCGCCTGTCTGCGTTCCATTGCGGTCGGTGCTTTCCTGGATCTTGCTGGAACTGGCATCCTGGGTATCGGCGCGATTTTCGCCGTTGGCGTTGTCCACACTCTGGCGGTTGCCATAGATGTCGCCATGCTGGACGCCCGGCACGCCGGCTTCCGTGCCGCGTGCGTCGCGCTCTTCGGTGCCCGGCACGATACCGGTATCAACGCCGGTGCCAATCGTGGTGCCGCCGGCATGCGCCGGCTGGACCGACGCCGGGGCATTCGGGTTGTCGGCAGTGCGTGTCTCGCCCTGGCGATTGCCCACGGGCTCATTCAATTGACCCCACTCGCCGGAATGCGCTTCCATGGCGCGCTGATGGCTGTCGGTCGTGCCTTGCTGCGCGCCGGTGGTGGCGAGCTGGCCGTGCGCTGCGCCCGGACGATCGGTCTGCGCCATGCCGGTACCGGACGGCGCGCGTTGTTCGCTGGCGCCGTCGCGCGTCGTGCCCTTGGCGTCCGGGTTCCACTTTTCGTTGGCACCATTGTTGGTCTGGTTATTCACTTCGCTACGCTGGTTCGCATCCATGTCGGTCTCCTGTGCATTGGTGAACTGGCAGGTCGGTGCCTGCCGCATGCACCCATCATGCGCGCACCCGGCGGCGCACAGAATAGGATGACGTAGGGGGTGTCTGTAGGACTGTTCCTGACCTTGGTATTGAGCGATGAAACTTTAGTTTTCTGAAGGCATAAATTCTCGCGTGTTGTCCTACAAAGTCATCTGGACTACTCCTATAGCAGCAACCGAAACCCGTGCCTACTATGGATTTGGGCTCATCGTCGCCGCCACTCGGGCGTCGGCAGGCCTCAAGCCTGCCGCAGGACGCGGCGGTTTCCAATCGTGTATATGGGAGAAACCTCATCATGGCCTCAACCAACCAGGGCAACAAGCAATCGGGTGCCCCCGGCAACAGTCAAAGCGCTGGCGGCACCCGCAACCGCGGCTTCGCATCGATGGACCCTGCACGCCAGCGCGAAATCGCCAGCCAGGGCGGCAAGGCTGCCCATGCGAAGGGAACGGCGCATGAATTCACGTCCGAAGAAGCCCGTCGCGCAGGTAGCCTTAGCCACGGAAATCGCCAGTCCGCGAGCGCCGCTGACATGGTGCGCAGTACGGTCAAGAGTGGCAACCGTCAGAGCGCCTCAAGTGGCAGCCGCAGCGGTGGCGCCAAGGAATAACCGGCCTGCCGCCGGCGGCGTACCGGCATGGCCATCCACGGGGAGCGTCATGCTCCCCGTTTTGCTGTCCGGTGGTGCAAACTGCCCAAAAGGGCGGGGGGATGCGGTAGAATCGCAGCGCCTTTTTCAACCTTTCCCCCAAGGATCAACGTCGTGAAACCAGCGGTCATTCGTCAAGTCAAGAGCCTGTCCATGTCCTGCGACCGGGTTGGTAACCTGTTGCTGACCAAGTTCTCCACCATCGGTGCGAGCGATGTCGCCGTCCACATCCCGGCCAATGTCGTGTTCTGGCTCCTCAAGCACCTGCCGGTCAACCAGGACCCGCAGCTCAAGGCGCCACCGGCCGGTCCCGTGATCGGCGAAGCCGACTGGGAAAACCCTGCCACGCCACGCGTTCAGTACGTCAATTGCAAAGAGTTGCCAGGCATGATCCGCATGACGTTTGCCCTCGAGACCAAGCCCGACCTGACGGTGGTGCTCGATCGCGGCAATGTCGAGCTGATGCGCCAGATCATGGCGATGTACACCAAGGACCTGATCGACCTCGACGCGCAGTAAACACGGTTCGTCCGCGCCTCTCGCCGGGCTGGCGCCCGGCGCTTTGTCACCCCGCGCCGCCTTCCACGGCGGACCATGAAAGGATCACCATGTCCATCAAGATCAGCACGATGTTCGACGCCGGATCGATCGATGTCGTCAACGCCGAGCATCCATCCCGCATCGACCTGAACCTGCGCGCCGACTCGCACGCCGACATCCACCAGTGGTTCCATTTTCGCCTGCAGGGCGCGCGCGACCAGGCGGTGACGATGCGCTTTTTGAACGCCGGCCAGGCCACGTATCCGAAGGGCTTCGAGGACTACCAGGCGGTGGCCAGCTATGACCTCGACAACTGGTTCCGCGTCCCGACCACGTTCGATGGCCAGGTGATGACGATCGAGCACACGCCGGAAACGGACAGCGTGTATTACGCCTACTTCGAACCATACAGCTGGGAACGCCACCTGCGCCTGCTGGGCGAAGTGGCCGAGAACCCGATCGCGCGCGTGCTCGACATCGGCAGCACGGTCGAAGGCCGCGACATGAACCTGGTCGTGATCGGCAATCCACAGGCCGAGAAAAAGATCTGGGTCATCGCACGTCAGCACCCGGGCGAATCGATGGCCGAGTGGTTCGTCGAAGGCATGATGGATGCGCTGCTGGACAGCGCGAATCCGGTCGCGCGCACGCTGCTGCAGCGCGCCGTGTTCTACATCGTGCCGAACATGAACCCGGACGGCTCGGTGCGCGGCAACCTGCGCACGAATGCCGCCGGCGCCAACCTGAACCGCGAATGGATGAACCCG
>Ga0308158_10001051_pt1 | contig 32522 bp, 34 predicted proteins | sample PhyBR2_FD_201038 | JGI IMG/M metagenome (GOLD analysis project Ga0308158, IMG submission 201038) | Phyllosphere microbial communities from UC Gill Tract Community Farm, Albany, California, United States - DLSLB.R2 | ecosystem: Host-associated > Plants > Phyllosphere > Unclassified | place: USA... | reverse complement strand
AAGACGACCGAGCTCATCAAGGCCCTGATGGATGTGCACTCCATCCCGAAGAACCTGCTCAAATCGAAGATCGCCGACAAAGGCGTCGTCATATCGAACCTGCAGTCGCTGAACGCGTCGCTGCAGGACCTCGCCGTCAAAGCGAAGAGCGCGAGCCTGCCCGGCGCCATGGCTCAGTTCACCGCCACGTCGTCTGCGAGCACGGTGACCGTCGCCGCCGGAGCGGACGCCACCGCCGGCTCCATCGACATCGTCGTCGACAGCATCGCGCAGCGTCACTCCATCGTCTCGGCACCTCACGCCGCATGGCCGGACTCCCCGCCCGTCATCACGCTTCAGAACTCCAAGGGCGAGCGGGTCGAGGTCACGGCCGCCTCGACGTCGATGCAGGATGTCGCGCAGGCGATCAACCGCGCCGGGTTCGGCGTCACCGCTGCGGCCGTGCGGGCGGGATCGAGCGCCGACGGCACTCCCCTGTACCGGCTGCAGCTGAACGCCGCAGAGCCGGGAGCCGCTGGGTCGTTCTCCGTGCTCCGCGGCGACATCGCGTCGGTCGAGGCGGGTACTGCCGCCGACATCCTCGCCGACCCGAACGCGGCGACGGTCTCGACCGGGACGGATGCCCAGGTGCGACTGTGGGCGGGCACCGCCGCCGAGCAGATCGTGACCTCGGCGAACGGCACCTTCACGAACCTCCTCCCCGGCGTCGACGTGACGGTGAACGCCGCGTCCGCACAGCCCGTGACCGTCACCGTCGCGACCGACGTCGCCGAGCAGGCGAAGGCACATGAGACCTTCGTGACGCAGATCGCGAAGATCCTCAGCGGCATCGACAAGGGATCCACGGCGACCGTTCCCACCGGCGGCGGAGCGACCACCCTCGGTGTCTTCACAGGCGACAGCACAGTGCGCTCGCTCCGGCGCTCGCTCGCGGATGCCGTGCAGCATCCCGTCGATGGGATCTCCCCATCGACCATGGGGATCTCGATCGACAGGTACGGCGTGCTGTCGTTCGACGAGGAGCGCTTCTCCGACGCCGTGGCCGAGGATCCCGCGCAGGTCGCGGCCGTGTTCGCGGGCCTCGCGGCCCGCGTGCAGGACGTCGCCGACACCTACTCCGACAAGTACGACGGATTGCTCACGGCGCGCGTCACCGGCCAGCAGAACGAGGTCGACGTGCTCGGCAAGCAGGTCGAGCGATGGGACGTGCGCCTCGCCCAGCGCAAGGCGTCGCTCGAACGCACCTACGCGCAGCTCGAGGTGCAGCTGTCGCGCATGCAGTCGCAGTCCTCGTACCTGACTTCGCAGCTGGCGGCACTGACGCCGCCGCAGAAGGGATCCTGACATGAACGCGGCACTCAAGGCTCAGCAGCGATACCGGGAGCTGGCCATCCTCTCAGCGGGCCCCGAGCGGCTGCTGACCATGCTGTACGACCGTCTGCTGCTCGACATCGAACGCGGCGAGGCCGCCCAGCGGGCCGGCGACTGGGCGGAGGCGAACACGCAGCTGCAGCACGCGCAGTCGATCGTCGCCGAGCTGACCTCGTCGCTCACCGACGAGTGGGAGGGCAGCGCCGGCCTGCGCGACGTCTACATCTTCCTCACGCAGACCCTCATCGGCGCCAACATCGGCCGCGACCCCGAGAGAACGAGGGCGTGCGCAGAGCTGGTGGCTCCGCTGCGCGAGGCATGGCACGGCGCCGCCGAGGCGATGACGACCGCCGTGTCGACGACTGCCGTCAGGGCATGAGCGCCGCCGACTGGGCGGCGCTTCTCGACCGCTTCGAACGCGAGCTCGACGACGCCGACCTGCTCGACTCGCCCTGGCATCCGCCGACCACGCCGATGCCGGAGGAGCTCGCCGAGCGAGCCAGGGCGCTGCTCCTGCGGCAGCAGGAGCGCATCGCCGACATCCGAGGGCAGCAGGATGCGATCGCGCATCAGCTCGTCGCGCTGCGACGGGTTCCGGATGCCGGCGCCGATGCCTCCGCGTATCTCGACGTCGTGGGGTGAACCGCCTAACGAACCTCCGGAAGCGGCCGATAGAGGGTGACGAGCAGGGAGCGCTCGCAAGGATCGGCCACGGATAGGCCTCACCTCACTGACGGATGGAAGCCGGTTCGTGTTCGACTCTGTGACCATGTCCGCGCTCTCGAGCGCTCTCGACGGCCTGTCTCTGCGCCAGCGCGCGATCGCCGACAACATCGCCAACATCAACACCCCCGACTATCACGCCAAGCGCGTGCAGTTCGAAGAGGCTCTCGCCGATGCTGTCAGGGCCGGACACGGTCGGGTATCAGCCACGGTCGGCGAGTCACTCGAGCCGACCCGCCTGAACGGCAACAACGTCAACCTCGACACCGAGACGCTCTCGAGCATCGACACGATGCTGCGCTACCAGTTCGCCACTCAGGCGATCAACGGCTCGTTCTCGTCACTGCGCGCAGCGATGAGGACCTCATGACCTTCGACGCGATCGGCATCGCCGGCACCGGACTGACCGCGCACCGCAAGTGGCTCGACGCTCTCAGCGACAACATCGCCAACATCAACACCGCCGTCACCCCAGCCGCCCCGGCGTTCCAGGAGCGGTACGTCGTCGTCGAGAACAGCGCCGAGGCGCCGGGGGTGTACGTCGCCGGCACCGAGCTGGGCAGCCCTGAGGGGCGCCTCGTGCACCAGCCCGACCACCCGCTCGCCGATGCGGACGGGTACGTTCGCTACCCCGACATCGACCTGGGTGACCAGATGAGCCAGCTGATCATGGCGCAGCGTGGCTACCAGGCCAGCGCCGGCATCGTCGACCGCGTTCGCAACGCCTACGAGGCCGCTCTGCAGATCGGACGCAGCTGATGGATCCCGTCTCCGGCATCGACGCGCTGTCCTCGGCGCTCCCCTCCTCGCTCCGCGCCGAGCCGACGCCTGCGGGCGGCGGCGCCGCGTTCGCGACGAGCATCACCGGCGCGATCGACGAGCTGCGCGGACTGCAGTCGCAGTCCGACGCGCTGAAGGTCGCTGCCGTCACGGGTGACCTCGACGACATCCACTCCGCGATGATCGCGTCGACCCGCGCCGCCGTGACGCTCGAGCTCGTCGCCGCCGTGCGCAACAAGGGCGTCGACGCGTTCAACGAGATCATGCGGATGCAGGCCTGATGCCCACGGCGGTCACGAACATCTTCCAGCGGGCCCGGCGCGCGGTCGCCGGCTTCACGATGGCGCAGCGCACCATCGCGATCATCGGACTGGCCGTGCTCGCGCTGGGGATCGCGGCGCTGCTCAGCTGGGCCTCACGCCCCACCATGACGCCCCTGTTCACCGGGCTGAGCGCCTCCGACGCCAACGCCGTCGTCGAGCAGCTGCGCTCGGCATCCGTCTCGTACGAGCTGACCGACGGCGGAGCGACCGTCCTGGTGCCGGAGTCCGTCGTCTACGATCAACGACTCGCGGCAGCCGCGTCCGGTCTCCCGAGCGACAGCTCGGACGGATACTCGCTGCTCGACGACCTCGGCGTGACCACATCCGAGTTCCAGCAGTCGGTCGCCTACAAGCGCGCGATCGAGGGTGAGCTGGCCGCCACGATCTCTTCACTCAAGGGCATCTCGGCCGCGTCGGTGCGGCTCGCCATTCCCGAGGAGAGCGTGTTCGTGTCGGAGACCGTCGACCCGACGGCATCCGTCTTCGTCGAGACCGGTCGCGCGTCGCTGACGCCCACCCAGATCGAGGCGATCGTCCACCTCACCTCCGCCGCGGTGAGCGGGCTGAAGCCCGAGAACGTCGCGGTCGTCGATCAGAACGGGCGCACGCTGTCGTCGGTCGGCGTCGGAGCCACCGGCGGAGTCGACCGCCAGGCCGGTGACTACGAGGCCAGGGTCGCCACCAGCGTGCAGGAGCTGCTGGACAAGGTGGTCGGTCCAGGCAACGCCACGGTCACCGTGTCGGCCGAGATCGACAGGTCGGTCAACGAGCGGCTCGAGGAGACGTACACCCCCATCGAGGGCGGTGCGTCGTCGTCCGAGCACACGCGCACCGAGACCGGCAGCGGCGGTCAGGGCGGTGCCGGCGTGCTCGGCCCCGACAACATCGCCGTGCCCTCGAACGGCGAGGGCACCTACGAGGTGACCGAGGAGACCCGCAACAACTACGTGAACAAGGCCACGCAGACGACGAGCACCCCGGCCGGCTCGATCACCCGCCAGTCGATCTCGGTGGCCGTCGACGCTGAGGTCGGCGAGAAGATCGGCGCCGGTCAGCTCAGCGATCTCGTGGCCGCAGCGGCCGGCGTCGACCGCACCCGCGGCGACCAGCTGACCGTGGAGATGGTGCCGTTCAGCGAGCAGGACGCGAAAGCCGCGCAGGCCGCGCTCGACGCCGCGAAGAAGGCCGCCGAGAACGAGCAGCGCATGGCTCTGCTCGGCACCGCGCTGCTGGTCGTCGCCATCGCCGCGCCCCTGCTGGCCCTGGTCGTCTTCCTGATCATCCGCTCGCGCCGTAAGGCGCGCCAGCCTGACGAGTTCGACCTGATGTTCGGAGAGCGCGCCGCGTCTGTGGCGGCGTACGCCGGTGCCGTGCCGCTCGAGCAGCCGACCGTGCAGCTGCCGCTCACTGCGGCAGAGCCCACCGCCGTGCTGCCGAGCGAGGTGCCGCCAGAGCTCGAGATCGAGGCCGAGCCCGCGCAGGTCAGCCTCGAGCGCCGGCGCAGCGAGATCGAGACGCTCAGCCGCCGGGATCCTCAGCGCACCGCCGAGCTGCTGCGCACGATGCTCTCGGACCGGGTGGGCGTATGAAGACTCTGAGCGGGCGCCAGAAGGCAGCGGTCGTGCTGATGAACATCGACCGTGCGGCCGCGATCGAGGTGATGAAGCATCTCTCCGAGGCGGAGGCCGAGGCGATCACTGCCGAGATCATCGGCCTGCACAGCCTGGACGCGACCACCACCGCACAGGCGCTCGGCGACTTCCAGCGGATCGCCGCCGGTCACCTGCCGCCAGGACGCGGTGGAAGGGACATCGCCGCGACCCTGCTCGAGGCGTCGTTCGGGTCGGAGCGCGCGGCTGCCCTGCTCGGACGCGTCGGCTCGAGCAACTCGGCCTTCGACTTCCTCACCGCGGCCGATCCCGCGCAGGTCGCCGGCCTGCTCGACGGCGAACTGCCCCAGACTGTCGCGCTGGTGCTCGCCCACCTCCCCACCGATCGCGCGGCGGCGGTGCTCGCGGCGCTGCCCGAGGCGGCCCGCACGGATGTCGCGCACGCGATCGCGACCATGGGCACTGCGACGCAGGATGCGATCGCGATCGTCGCCGAGTCGCTGAAGGCGCGCACGGGCCTGCTCGCGACGCGAGACGCGCCCGAGCGGCTGGGCGGAGTCGAGCCGCTGGTGGAGATCATCAACCGCTCGGACGCATCGATCGAGAAGGCGCTGCTCGAGAGCATCGAGAACCGCGACAGGTCTCTCGCCGATGACATCCGCTCGCGGATGTTCACGTTCGCCGACATCGTGCGTCTCGATGACCGCGATGCCCAGCGGGTGCTGCGCGGCGTCGACATCCGCACCCTCGCACTCGCGCTCAAGGGCGCGAACGAGGGCATCGCCGAGGTGATCCGCCGAAACGTGTCGGAGCGCAACCGCGAGAACCTCGACTTCGAGAGCCGCAGCCTGGGGCCTGTCCGCATCTCGCAGGTCGAAGAGGCTCGAGCCGAGATCGTGCACATGCTGCGCGGCATGGAGGCGGCAGGCGAGATCTCGGTGCAGCGCAGCGACGAGGACGAGTATGTCTACTGACATCTTCGCTCCCGCGGTCTTCCCCCGCCTGCGCGACGCCGACTCCGACGGCGAGCGCCGGCGGGCACGGCAGCTCGGGTACGCCGAAGGGCATGCCGAGGGGTTCCGCGTGGCGGCTGCTGAGGCGGCCGGTGCAGCCGCGAAGGCACGCGCCGAGCGGGAGCAGGCCGAAGCGCATGCCGCTCGCGCGCTGGCATCCGCGCTGACGGCTCTCGAGTCCGCAGCGGCCGCCCTGTCGGCTCGTGTCGCAGAGCTCGCGCGCGCGGATGAGCAGAAGATCTCGGCTCGTGCCGTCGATCTCGCTCAGACGATCGTGGGCGAAGCGCTGCTCGACGGAGAGTTCGCGGCGTTGAGCGCGCTGCGTCGCGCGCTGACGGCGAGCGATGGCGAGCGCCCGATCGAGGTGCGGTTCAGCACGGCCGACGAGCGCGTGCTACGCGGGCATGCCGCCGTGCCCTCCGGCGTCTCCGTCGCCGTCGACGACGCGCTCGCCTCCGGCGACGCGATCGTCGTGCTCCAGGACGGCATCGTCGACGCCAGGATCGGCGCAGCCCTGGAACGGGCGCGGCGGGCCCTCGAGGCGGTATCCCCGTGAGCGCCTGGGGAGCAGTGCTCGACGCCGCGCGCCCGGAGAAGGTCGGCCGGGTGTCTCGGGTGCGTGGTCTCGGGGTCGACGTGCGGGGTATCGACGGTGCCGTGGGCGACCTGGTCGAGCTCGGCGATGGTCTCGATGCCGAGGTCGTCGCCGCCGGCCCGGACGGCCTGAGCTGCATGCCCCTCGCTCCCGTGTCGGGGCTGACCCTCGGGATGCCCGTGCGCCGCCGGGGCGGTCGCCTTCGCGTGCCCGTCGGTCCTGGGCTGCTCGGCCGCGTCCTTGACGGGATGGGGCGTCCGATCGACGGGAAGGGCCCGCTCGATGCGCGGATGGTCGACCTCGACCACGCGCCGCCGTCGGTCCTCGGGCGCGATCGCATCGAGAATCCGCTTCCGCTGGGTGTGCGCGCGCTCGACACGCTGATCGCGGTCGGACGCGGGCAGCGCATCGGGCTCTTCGCCGGGTCGGGCGTGGGCAAGTCGTCGCTGCTGTCGATGATCGCGCGGGGAACGGAGGCGGATGTCACCGTGATCGCCCTCGTCGGCGAGCGCGGACGAGAGGTGCGCGAGTTCCTCGAAGACGATCTGGGGCCGGAGGGCCTCGCCCAGTCGGTGGTGGTCGTCTCGACATCGGACCAGCCCGCCATGGCCCGCCTTCGCGCGGCCTACACCGCGACGCGCATCGCCGAGGGGTTCCGCGACGACGGCGCCCACGCGATCATCATGATGGATTCCCTGACCCGCGTGGCGATGGCGCAGCGCGAGATCGGCCTGTCCGCCGGCGAGCCGCCGGCGACGCGCGGGTATCCGCCGTCGACCTTCTCGATCCTGGCCGGACTTCTCGAGCGGGCGGGCACCGACCGCGGCGGCTCGGTGACGGGCATCTACACGGTGCTCGTCGATGGCGACGACCACAACGAGCCGATCGCCGACGCGGTGCGCTCGATCCTCGACGGACATGTGGTGCTCGATCGCGCTCTCGCGCTCTCGGGGCACCACCCCGCGATCGATGTGCTCGCATCGGTGTCGCGCGTGGCTACCAAGATCACCTCCGCCGAGCAGCGCGCCATGACGAGCACGCTGCGTGCGGTTCTCGCCGCTCGGCGCTCGGCGAACGACCTGATCGACATCGGCGCGTATCAGCCCGGGGCCAACGCCCGCGTCGACGCCGCCATCGCTCACGAGGGTGCGATCTCGGACTTCCTGACTCAGCCGCTCGACGAGATCACTCCGCCTGCCGAGGCCTGGCAGCGCCTGCAGCGACTCGTCGCCGACATGGGAGGTGCGCCATGACCCGTTCGTTCTCGCTCGCAGGGCTGCTGCGCGTGCGGTCGATTCAGGAGCGCGCCGCCGCACAGGAGCTGTCGCGCGCCGTCATCGAAGAGAACCAGACCCGCGCGCGTGAGCGCCACCTGCGTGCCGCCCTGGCCGCCACGGACTCGGATGCCGTCGACGTGCGCTCGCTGGCGGCGATGGCCGCGGCGCGCGTGGCCGGCCGCAGCATGCTCGCAGATCTCGAATCGCTGGCTCAGACGCAGCGGCAGGCCGTCGATGACGCGCAGTCCGCCCACAGCGACGTCCGTCGCGAGGTGCGAGGACTCGACCGGCTCGCAGCCGCGCACGCGGCGCGCGTGCAGGCCGACGCGCTCCGAGCGGAGCAGCATGAGCTCGATGAGATCGCGCTGCGTCGCGGAGCCGAGGGCAGCGCATGAGCGCGCTGATCGTGACCTCGTCCGCGCCCGCGCCCGCGCGCGGCACCGCGCCGTCGCCCGGCTCCGTCGGCGGATCCGCGGAGGATTTCGCCGCGGCGCTCCGCGACGCCGCGACCGATGCGGGTCATCGGCCGGAACGCGGGTCCGACCAGGAGCAGCCCGCCGACTCCGAGCTCGCGGCCTCGTCGCATCCGATCGCGGAGGAGGCGGTCGACCCCGCTCGCGCTGACCTGCCGCCTGCGCACCTCTGCGGCCGAGAAGGAGTCTTCCCGGCTGCCGAACCGGCCGACCCGCTGCACGCCGATGCCGCGGCGGCCCAGGATGGTCCGGCCGTCGAGCCCGCTCAACCGCTGACGCAGACTCGACTGCCCGCAGACGGCCGAGAGCAGCCGGCCGCTCACGGCCGTGTGGCGCTGCAGGCGGCGACGAGCGCCGCAGGCGCGGTCGACGGAGAGGCGACCACGGACGCATCGACGCCTCGACAGCCCGAAGAAGCCGCCGTGCGACCTGCGAGCGCGGGCGGCGACGCGATGGCGCGCATCGTCGCGGAGGGCGCCCCTCGCAGACCGGCTCAGGGCCCCGTCGCGGCGCAGCCGGGCATCGCCGCCTCCGGTGCGATCGTCGTGCAGGACGGCGCCGGCGCTGCGCACGCGGCCGCGCCCGTCGCCGGCTCCGGCCGGGGAGACACGAGCGGCCCGACGGCGTCCGGTGCCCCGTCGGCCGCGAGCGCTGATCCGGCAGCAGGAGCACTGAGCGACACCGGCGCCGGCGCGACCACCGGCGCTCGAAACGGGTCGAGCGCCGCCGCGACGCACGACCCGCCGAACGCGCAGCGCGTCGCCGAGAGCTCCGCCCTCGCCCCGCAGCCGGTCGCCTCGCCCACCCCCGTCGCGGCGCCGAACGCCGCCGATCCTGCCGCGGCAGGATCGGCGCGCCCTGCTCTGCTGCCCCAGCTCGCGGCACCCGTGATCGCGCTCGCCCGGTACCCGCAGGGTCAGCACAGCATCACGCTCACGATCGCCCCTGAGAACCTCGGGCCGGTCACGGTACGCGCGCACATCTCCGGCAGCAGCATCCGCCTCGAGCTGCACTCCCCTTCGGATGCCGGACGCGAGGCGCTGCGAGTCATCCTCGCCGACCTGCGCCGCGACCTCTCCGTCGCCGCGCCGGGGGCGTCCGTCGACGTGTCCTCTCGCGACGCGGGGTCCGGCTCATCTCCCGATCCGCAGGGCCGATCCGACCCGCAGGGGCGCTTCGAGACACCCGGCCGCAGCGAGGCGCAGCCGCGCGGCGACCAGCAGAGCCGGAGGCCGAACGACACCGGTGCGGCGCCCGGCACGACTCCGGCACCCGCCGCCGACATCCCCCCGCCCCCTCCCGCTCAGTCATCCGCGCAAGCACGCATAGACGTGTACGCCTGAACAGAAAGGAGCACGATGTCCTCCGTCGAACCGATCGCAGCCACGAGCGGCCTGCACACAGGCAGCACTGCGCCGCCCACAGCCCAGAAGAAGGTCCTCGACTCCGAGGTGTTCCTGAAGCTGCTCGTCACACAGCTGTCGAACCAGGACCCCAGCTCGCCGATGAACACCAACGAGATGATCGCGCAGACCACTCAGCTCGCCTCCATGGAGCAGCTCACCCAGCTCACGACGATGACGTCCGAGAGCTTCGCGCTGAGCATGCGCCAGACCGCTGCCGGGCTCATCGGCCGTGAGGCGCAGTACGTCGACGCCGACGGCGTCACCCAGACCGGCACCGTCACCTCGGTGTCATTCGCCGGTCCTGTCCCCCTCGTCACCGTCGGCGACCAGAGCATTCCGCTCGACGCCATCTCGGGTCTGACCCAGCTCTCCTCCTGAAAGGCACATCATGCTCCGCTCGCTCTTCTCCGGCATCTCGGGTCTGCGCACCCACCAGACCATGCTCGACGTCACGGGAAACAACATCGCCAACGTCAACACCGTCGGATTCAAATCGTCCGCTGCGCAGTTCCAGGACTCGCTCTCGCAGCTGGTGCAGAACTCGATGGGCCCCGGCGCGGACGCCGGCGGGTCGAACCCGGCCCAGGTCGGCCTCGGAGTGCAGCTCGCCGGCATCCGAACCAACTTCACCTCGGGCGCACCGCAGCCGACCGGCGTGCCCACCGACCTGATGATCGCGGGCGACGGCTTCTTCATGCTGCGCTCGGGAGGCGAGACCCTCTACACCCGCAACGGAGGGTTCTCCTTCGACGCCGCCGGCCGCCTCACGAGCGCGGACGGCGCCCTCGTGCAGGGATGGACTGCGCAGGACGGCGTGATCACAGGCGGGCAGGCCCTCGGCAGCATCACTCTGCCGGTCGGAGCCGTGGCACCCGCGGTCTCCACCACCCGCGCCGGCGCCACCGGCAACCTTCCCGCCGAGACCGCCGTCGGCGAGCAGCTCATCCGCGACATCCAGGTCTACGACGCCGGCGGCGCCTCGACCACGCTGCGGATGACGTTCACCCGCACCGGCACCGGCTGGGACGTGGCGAGTGGAGGAGCGAGCGTGTCGCTGACGCTCGCCGACGGCGAGCTCAACGGCCCGACGGAACTGGTCTCGAACGGCATCACCGTCGACCTGTCGAAGCTCACCGGCTTCACCAAGGTCAGCACCGTCGCGCTGAGCGAGCAGGACGGCCGCCCGGCCGGCACCCTCTCCTCCTACGCGCTCACCGAGGACGGCAGCCTCATGGGCACCTTCAGCAACGGCGAGACCCGCGTGCTCGCCCGACTCGCGCTTGCAGGCTTCACCAACCCGGGCGGACTCGAGAAGGCGGGTTCGTCGCAGTTCCGGCCGACCGCCAACTCCGGCCAGGTGACGGTGGGCCAGGCCGGCCAGGACGGCCTCGGCGGGATCATCAGCGGAGCACTCGAGATGTCCAACGTCGACCTCTCGCAGGAGTTCACGAACCTCATCGTCGCGCAGCGCGGATTCCAGGCGAACGCCCGCATCATCACCACCAGCGACGAGGTGCTGCAGGAGCTCACGAACCTCAAGCGCTGACCCTCGGATCGACACTCGCACCGACGTCGCAGGCCCCGTACGGTCGCCCATCTCCGGATGAGGCGGGCGCACGGGGCCTGCGAGCGCATACCGAGACCTCCTCTGCCGCTAACGCGATGCCGATGAGTGCCGACAGTCCCAGGCGACGGACCAGGATGGGCCGTCATCGCACCGGCTCGCCGGGGCCGGTCTTCCAGGATGGAGCTCATGATCGTCGTCACGCGCCTGAACCTCAGCAGGTTCGCGGTCAACCCCGACCTGATCGAACGGGTGCAGGCCTCGCCTGACACCACGATCGTCATGGTCGACGGTGCGCGTTTCGTCGTGCGGGAGTCCATGGAAGAGCTGATCGCTCAGATCACCGCGTTCCGCGCATCCGTCGTCGCGCAGGCATCCCGCCTCGCCGCCGCACAGCAGGCGGAGGAGCGCTGATGGACATCGGACTCGTCCTGGGGCTCCTTCTCGCCTTCGGCTCGCTGCTCGCCATGATCAACATGGAGGGCGCGTCGGTCACGGCGCTTCTCCTTCCGGCGCCGATGGTGCTCGTGTTCGGCGGCACCATCGCCGTCGGCATCGCCAGTGGCACGGTCCGCGACTTCCTGCATGCACTGGCCGCCCTGCCGCGCGCGTTCCGCGGCGAAAGGCGCACCGCCCAGGGGGTGATCGGCACCGTCGTCGGCCACGCCGAGAAGGCGCGGACAGACGGCCTCCTCTCCCTCGAGCAGGGCCTCGCCGACGAGAAGGACCCGTTCCTGCGTCAGGCCCTGCAGAGCATCGCCGACGGCATCGACGCCGAAGACCTGCGCATCCTGCTGGAAGACGAGATCGCATCCGCGGCCGCCCGCAACCGCACCGCCTCGCGGTTCTTCATGACTCTCGGGGGCTTCGCCCCCACTGTCGGCATCATCGGCACCGTGGTGTCCCTCACGCACGTGCTCGAGAAGCTCGACGAGCCCGACACCCTCGGGCCCATGATCGCCGCCGCCTTCGTCGCCACGCTGTGGGGCCTGCTGTCGGCGAACTTCATCTGGCTGCCGATCGGCGGCCGCCTGCAGCGGCTCGGAGAGCTGGAGCTGGAGCGCATGACGGTGCTCATGGAGGGGATGCTCGCGGTGCAGGCCGGCGCAGCCCCGGCTCACGTCGAAGAGCGCCTCCGCGCGCTGGTCTCCGACTCGGGCGGCGGCAAGGGAGCCAAGAACGACAAGCGCAAGGCCGAGAAGAAGGGCCGCGAAGACAGCGAGGGCGCATCGCCGTTCGCCGAGGTCGGCTTGTGAGCGTCCGCCGGCGCCGGCGGATCGAGCCCGAGGGGCATTCGGGTCCCGACGAGCGCTGGATGGCGTCGTACCTCGACATGATCACGGTGCTCATGTGCATGTTCATCGTGCTCTTCGCCATGTCGACCGTCGACCAGGAGAAGTTCGAAGCGCTGAGCGCCTCGCTGGCGACCGGATTCGGGCAGGAGCAGACCGACGACGTCGACACGTCGAAGGGCGTCGTCGTGCCGGCCGAGATGCTCGATGAGAAGGGCGAGGGCTTCGCCGACGTCGAGCTGTCGGCCGCGCAGAAGGAGTTCGACGATCTGTCGGCGCTGCGCGACCGCATCCGCGACGCTCTTGCCCAGCGCGGTCTGGCCGACGCCGCCACCTTCACTATCGACTCCCGCGGGCTGACCGTGAGCCTGGTGAGCGCAGAGACGTTCTTCGCCACGAACAGCACCGTCCTCGCCCCTGCGGCCATCGAGATCCTCGATGCCCTCGGCTCGGTGCTCGTCACCATCCCGAATCAGATCTCCGTCGAGGGGCACGCCGACAGCCGGCAGTCCGTGGCCCCGTTCGCGACGAACTGGGAGCTGTCGGCGGGTCGCTCCACGCAGGTGCTCCGACACCTCGTCGAGTCGGGAGGCATCGACCCCGCCGTCATCCAGTCGGTCGGCTTCGGAGACGCACGGCCCGTCGTGCAGGGTGCGAGCCCCGAGGCGCTCGCGAAGAACAGACGAGTCGACGTCGTCGTGCTCTCGGATGCCGATGAGGAGGTGCGACAGCTGCTTCCGGCTCTGCAGGCGACAGCGCCCTCCCGCTGATCCATCGTTCTGCTTACGCGCTCAGATCACCGCCCGATAGTCGGGGGCGTGGTGATCGAGGACAGCGCGCGCTCAGCCGTGCGCGGGGAGCGCAGCGTCGAGCTGTACGACTTCGGACGTTCGACGACCCTGTCGCGCGAGCACGCCCGCATCCTCGAGATGGCGTTCGAGACGTTCGCCCGGCAGTGGGGTTCGCAGCTGTCCGCTCGCACCCACGGACGCTCGCACGTGGTGGTCGAGGCCGTCACGATGCAGACCTACGACGAGTACGGCGGATCCCTGCCGCCTGCGACGACGCTCGTCGTCTGCGCCATGCCAGGCACCGATGCGCGAGCCGTGATCCAGTTCCCCGCCTCGCTCGCCACAGCCTGGGTGGTGCAGATGGTCGGTGGCCGCCCGGTCGACACCGCCGAGGCGCGGCCCCTCACGCACATCGAGCAGGCACTCGTCGGCGCGGTGATGAAGGATGCCATCGAGCACCTCACCCGTTCCCTCGACGGACTGCTGCCGGACGGCATCACGATCGCGGGCATCCAGCACAGCTCCCAGTTCACTCAGGTCGCGGCCGCGAACGAGCCGGTGATCGTCGCCCAGCTGTCGATCCGCTCCGGCGGCCGGGCGCTCGGCGCGAGCGTGATGCTTCCGGCATCCGTGATCCTGCGCGCCCTGACGGCCGTCGCCACCGGGGTGCCTGAGACGACGTCGCCCGGCGCCATAGACCGTCAGGTGGAGCAGACCCCGGTCGAGCTCGCTCTGCGCCTCACCCCTCGCCGAGTGCGCCCGCAGGACGTGCTCGAGCTCGCCGTCGGCGACCTTCTCACCCTTCCGCACGCCGCCGACCGTCCCCTGGACCTCATGGTCGGAGACCAGGCCGTGGCCACGGCCGCCGTGGGCGCCAGCGGCGCCCGTCTCGCCTGCGTCGTCACCGCGACGACGTCCGTCATCGCTCAGGAGCCTTCGTGACCAGCAGCATCGCCTACGAATCCGCCGTCGCCGCCGCTCTCGCCGCGCGCCTGCCCACGGCAGCACCCGCGACGGCCGTCGCATCGCAGACGTCGGGCGACACCGGCGATGCGGTGATCGTCGCGTATGTCGGCGAGGCGAGCGCACAGCTCGCGGTGCAGATCTTCGAGCCGGATGCCCTGATCGACGGGCTCGGTGACGCACCGCTCACCGAGCGCCTGCAAGGCCCCCTGGAGGCCGCGGTCGGAGTGCTCGGCGCGGGCCGGCTCGATCCGGCGGCCCTCGGCGACGCCTCCGCAGTGTTCGCGCACCCTTCGGCCCGGGTCTTCGACCTGCAGGATGACGCCGGTCGCGTGCTGGGTCGCCTCGCGGTGCGCCTCACGCGCGTCCCTCAGGCGGCGCCGGCGGCATCCCGCCGGCTGCAGCGCATCGCGGGTGTCGAGATGGATCTCACCGTCGAGGTGGGTCGCACCCGGATGGCTGTGCGCGATGTGCTCGACCTCGAACCGGGACGCATCGTCGAACTCGATCGCTCCGCCGGTGCGCCCGCGGACGTGCTGCTCAACGGCCGGGTCATCGCACACGGTGAGATCGTCGTCGTCGATCAGGACTATGCGGTGCGCATCACGCGCATCCTCGAGAACGCCGAGGCCTGATCTGGACGAGCTGCTCCTGCTGCTGCGCGTCGCCCTGTCACTGGCGGCGGTGCTCGGGCTGCTCTGGTACCTGCAGCGCCGGGTCGGCAAGAGGATGCAGCAGCGTCGCGAAGGCGTCGAGATTACCGTGGTCGCGCGTCGCGCGCTCGGCGGGAAGGCGCAGCTGGTGATCGTGGAGACCGATGACGCGCGCTACGTGCTCGGGGTCACCGAACACGGTGTGAATCTGATCGAGCGGGCGGCCGCCGACCATGTCACCCGCCCCGTCGTGCACCTGGGTGAGAGCTCCCCGCGTCCCGCGGCGGATGCCGGCGGCGACTCGTTCGATGAGCTGCTGGCGAGCGAGCGGGCATCCGCGCAGCCGTCTCTCCGACGTCACCGGCGCCCTGCCGAAGCTGCCCCGCGCCGCCCGGGCTCTCCCGACCCGCTCAGCGGATCGATCCTCTCTCCGCAGACCTGGCGTCAGACCGCAGAGTTCCTGCGACGCGCACGATGAGCGCTGCCGTGGGAGGCGCCAGACGCGGCGCTCTGCTGATGCTGATCTGCGCGACGCTGATCGGGGCGTTCGTGCTGTGGACCGGCGGCGCAGCGCACGCAGGAGTCGAGCAGGTGACGTCCGCGACCGCAGCATCCGTCTCGCCGGCCATGACGGTCGACGAGCCCGACGAGCCCGTATCGCCCACCCCGCCCGCCGTGCCCGGATCGGACGACCAGGGCATCACCATCGACATCAACGGCGCCGACGGGTCGCCCTCGTCGTCGATCCTCACGCTGCTGGGCATCACCCTGCTGTCGATCGCGCCCGCGCTGCTGCTGATGATGTCGTCGTTCACGAAGATCTTCGTCGTGCTCGCGATGACCCGCAACGCGCTCTCCCTGCCGACCATCCCGCCGAATCAGGTGCTGGCAGGACTCGCTCTCTTCCTGTCGCTGTTCATCATGTGGCCGGTGCTCGTCGACATCAACACGGTCGCGGTGCAGCCGTACATCGACGGGTCGCTGACGTTCACGCAGGCCGTTGAGCTGGGTCAGCCTCCGCTGCGCGACTGGATGCTGAGATACACCCGCGAAGAGGATCTCGCCCTGCTCACGAGAGTGGCGGGGATGCCTAATCCCGAGGACCCGCAGAGCGTGCCGCTGTACACCCTCATCCCGGCGTTCATGATCTCGGAGCTGCGCGCGGCCTTCATCATCGGCTTCGTCATCTTCATCCCCTTCCTCGTCATCGACCTCGTCGTCGCCGCGGCGCTGATGTCGATGGGCATGATGATGCTCCCGCCGGTGATGATCTCGCTGCCGTTCAAGATCCTGCTGTTCATCCTCGTCGACGGATGGGGACTCATCATCCGCACCCTGATCGAGAGCTACGGCGGTGCCGGATGAGCCCAGAAGCCGTACTCGACATCGGCAGCGAGGCCCTGCTGATCGCAGCCAAACTCGCCGCTCCCCTGCTGATCACCGCACTCGTCGTCGGGTTCGCGATCTCGCTGCTGCAATCCATCACCCAGGTGCAGGAGGTCACCCTGTCGTTCGTGCCGAAGATCGTCGCGGTGGGCATCGCGCTGCTCATCGCGGGCAACTGGATGATCTCCGAGATCGTGCACTTCACCGAGACGATGTTCGACCGCATCCCGATGCTTCTGAGCGGCGGCTGACGTGCACATCCCGATCGACTTCGCGTGGCTGGAGGCGACGATGCTCGCGGGCGTGCGCATCACCGCCTTCGTCATGATCGCGCCGCCCTTCTCGTACGGCGCGTTCCCGGTGCGGGTCAAGGCGATGCTCGCCATGGCGCTGGCGCTCGCCATGTCGGGGGTGGTGGCGCCCGGATACGAGTCCCTCGACACCGCCGCGTTCCTGGGAGCGCTCATCCTGCAGGTGCTGACGGGCGCGGTGCTCGGCTTCCTCGTCTTCGTGTGCTTCTCTGCCGTGCAGGCCGCGGGCGGACTGATCGACGTCTTCGGCGGCTTCCAGCTCGCGCAGGCGTTCGACCCGCACTCGCTGGTCAACGGCGCGCAGTTCACCCGTCTGTTCCACGTCACCGCGTTCGCGCTGCTGTTCGCCTCGGGCGGCTATCAGATCATGCTCGGCGGTCTCGCCCGCAGCTTCGACGCCGTGCCGCTCGTCGGCGTCCTCGACTTCGCGTCGCCCGCTGAGCTGCTCGTCGACGGCGTCGTGCAGATGTTCCTCGGCGCGGTGCAGATCGCTGGCCCCCTGCTGCTGGTGCTCTTCCTCGCGGATGCCGGTCTCGGCCTCGTCACGCGCGTCGCGCCCGCACTGAACGCATTCGCGATGGGCTTCCCGATCAAGATCCTCCTCACGCTCGCCCTCGCCGGATTCACGTTCGTGGCGCTGCCGGGCATCGTCAACGCCCTCGCCTCCGAGGCGCTGCGCATGATGCAGGGGGTGGGAAGATGAGCGACAGCGGCGAGCGCAGCGAGAAGGCGACAGAGAAGCATCTGCGCGAAGCGCGCCAGAAGGGCCGCCTCTCGCGCAGCCAGGACCTCACCGCCTGGCTCGGTATCGCCGCCGCGGCGATCACCATGCCCGCCGCCATGGCCGCAGGCGCCGGCGCCGGAACCGAGCAGCTCATCGCCCTGACGTCGATCGCGAGCAACCCGTCACCCGACGCGGCGCTGGGTGTCCTGGGCCTCGGCCTCGGATCCGTGCTGCCCACTCTCGGCACGCTGCTCGTCAGCGTCGCCGTGGTCACCCTGATCGGCGCCGTCGTGCAGGGCGGGGTGCGGATGCGGAAGCTGTCGGGACGGTACGAGCAGTTCAACCTCGTGTCGGGGGTGCGGCGCCTGTTCGGCATGCAGGCGCTCTGGGAGGGCGCGAAGGCCCTGCTCAAGACCGCCGCGATCGCCGTGGCGCTGTGGGCGGTGATCGCGTCGCTCGTCCCCGTGCTGTCGGTCAGCGGAGCGCACTCGATCACCCGTCTGCTGAGCACCGCGGGCGGCGGCGTCGCGGCTCTGCTCCAGGTCGCTGTGGCTGTCGGCCTCGCGCTCGCCGCGATCGACGTGTTCGTCGTGATGCGACGCAACAGGAAGCACACCCGCATGACGAAGCGCGAGGTGACCGACGAGCACAAGAACTCGGAGGGCGACCCGCTCATCCGCCAGCAGCGTCGGTCTCGCCAGCTGGCCATGAGCCGCAACCGCATGATCGCCGCAGTGGGAGGGTCGGATGTGGTGCTCGTCAATCCCACGCATGTGGCCGTGGCGCTGCGATACGAGGCAGGGCGGTCGGCGCCCAAGGTGGTCGCCAAGGGCAAGGGCGTGGTGGCGGAGCGCATCCGTGAGCGGGCGATCGAGACCGGGGTGCCGATGGTTCGCGACGTGACGCTGGCCAGGGCTCTTCACGCGGCCTGCGACCTGGGACAGGAGATCCCCGAAGAGCTGTACACGGCTGTGGCGAGGGTGCTGGTGTTCGTGGACATGCTGCGCAAGCGCGGCTCTGCGCGCGGCGTGCACTCGCTGCCGGTGAAGACAGCGTGATGACGAGGGCGACGTGGTGACGAGAAGGAGCGACGCATGCGGGGAACGCTGAACAGGATCGTGGTGCCCATCGCGGTGGTGGGCATCATCATGCTGCTGGTCGTGCCAGTGCCACCGCTGCTGCTGGATCTGCTGATCATCCTGAACATCCTGTTCGCACTGGTGATCCTGCTGACCACGATGTTCATCCGCCGCCCGCTGGACTTCTCGGTCTTCCCCTCGCTGCTGCTCGTGGCGACGCTGTTCCGGCTCGGGCTGAACGTCGCATCCACCCGTCTCGTGCTCGGCGAGGCGTATGCAGGGCAGGTGATCGAGGCGTTCGGCGCGATCGCGGTGGGCGGCTCGCTCATCATCGGCGCCGTCGTGTTCCTCATCCTCGTGGTGATCCAGTTCGTCGTGGTCACCAAGGGCGCCGAGCGCGTGGCAGAGGTGGGCGCGCGGTTCACGCTCGACGCGATGCCCGGCAAGCAGATGGCCATCGACGCCGACCTCAACGCCGGGCTGATCACCGACGCGCAGGCACGCGAGCGCCGTGCCGAGGTCGCCGCGGAGGCCGACTTCTACGGTGCGATGGACGGCGCATCGAAGTTCGTCAAGGGCGACGCGATCGCCGGTCTCGTGATCATCATCATCAACCTCATCGGCGGCATCGCGATCGGCATGGTCTCGCACGGGATGGCCGTCGACGAGGCGGTCGGCACCTACAGCCTGCTGACGATCGGCGACGGCCTGGTCACGCAGATCCCCGCGCTGCTGATGGCCGTGTCGACGGGCATGATCGTGACGCGCTCGAACGCCGAGACCGAGATGGGCAGCGCGGCGTTCGCCCAGCTGGGGCAGTCGGTGAACGCGCTGAACATCGCCGGATGCGCGGCGATCGTTATGGCGTTCATCCCCGGCATGCCGGTGCTGCCGTTCCTCGTGGTCGGCGCGCTGCTGATCCTCGCCGCGCAGCGGATCAAGGCGACGCAGGCGGATGCCGCCGCAGCGGACGAGCCGGCGGCGCAGGCGGTGTCGTCCGACAGCCCAGAAGAGCTGATGGAGCGGATGCGGGTGCACGCGCTCGAGATCCAGCTCGCCTCCGATGTGGTCGACCTGGTGACGGGAGGGCCCGACGACCTGCTGGCGAGGGTGAAGGCGCTGCGCCGGCGCATCGCCCTGGATCTCGGCCTCGTCGTGCCCCCGGTGCGCACGCGGGACAGCATCGAGCTGCCTCCCTCGTCCTATGTGATCCGCATCGCCGGCGTCGAGGCGGGGCGCGGCATCGTGCCCGCCGGTCGTCTTCTCGCCCTCGGGGCAGGGCTCGACACGCTGCCAGGGACGGCCGTGCACGACCCCGTCTTCGGTCTTGAGGGCAAGTGGATCCCGATCGAGATGCGGCACAGCGCGGAGTTCGCCGGAGCGACCGTGGTCGACCGGGCGAGCGTGGTCATCACGCACCTGTCGAGCGTGATCCATGCCGGTGCGGCTCGGCTGCTCAGCCGTGAGGACGTGCGGCAGCTGACCGACGCGCTGAAGCAGGTGTCGCCGGCCGCCGTCGAAGAGCTGACACCGGCCCTGCTGTCTCTTGCCGAGGTGCAGCGCGTGCTGCAGGGCCTGCTCGCCGAGCGTGTGCCGATCAACGACCTCAGCCGCATCTACGAGGCGCTCGCGCTGCGGGCGAAGACGTCGACCGAGCCGGAGGGTCTGATCGAGGCTGCGCGTGCCGCGCTCGGTCCCGCGATCGCCGCGCGCTTCGCCGAGGACGGCGTGCTGCGGGTGATCATGATCAACCCCCTGCTCGAGCAGGCGATGCTCGAGAGCCTGCGCATGGGCGACGACGGCCCGCAGATCGTCTTCGATCCGCAGCGCATGGAGGCGGTGATCGAATCCGTTCGCCAGGCGGCCACTGCCGCCGCGGCGGGTGCTGGAGGGGAGCCCGTGCTCGTGTGCGCGCCGACGCTGCGAGCCGCCGTGCGCCGCCTCGTGTCAGCGCAGACCGACGGCCTTCCCGTGCTGTCGTACACCGAGGCGACGGGCGCATTCACGATCGAGACGGTCGGTGTGGTGCGAGACGCAGCGCAGCCCGCCGTAAGCGGCACCGTGCCGCCGACGCCGATAGGCTGATCTGATGCTGGTGTTGACGAGGCGAATCGGCGAGAGCGTGCTGATCGGCGACGAGATCGAGGTGACTCTGCTCGACGTCAAGGGCGACAGCGTCCGGGTCGGCATCAGGGCGCCCCGCGAGACCCGCATCCAGCGCTCCGAGATCGTGCGGGCCGTCGAAGACGAGAACGTCTCGGCCGCAGCATCCGGCGCCGACGCCATCGTCGCGGCGCTCGCGCGCCGTCACGACGCGAAGCCCTGAGGTCACTGCTTCGTCGCACGCGGTGATCGGGATCGCGCGAGTCAGCCCTCTACGCGCTCGATCGTCACGATGCGCGGCGCATCGGTATCCAGATCCTCATCGTCGAGGTCGTCGTCTCCGCCGACCGGGCGCTCGAACTCGATGTCCCACCAGGCGTCGGCCACGGCGGATGCCATCGGCCGGCCCCACTCGATCACCACGACCGAGCGTGCGAAGTCGATGTCGAGGTCGTCGAGCTCGGCCGCCGAGCCGAGTCGATACGCGTCGACGTGCACAAGGGGCGCTCCCCCGACCAGCGAGGGGTGCGTGCGCGCGATGACGAAGGTCGGGCTCTGCACAGGGCCGCGCACCCCCAGTCCCTCGGCGAGACCGCGCGTGAAGGTCGTCTTTCCGGCGCCGAGCGGGCCGGTGAGGATCAGCAGGTCGCCCGGCTGCAGCTGCTCGCCGATGCGCAGGCCGAGGTTCTCCATGGCATCCGCCGTGCGGATCTCGTGGCGTCCGAGGAAGGCGGGATCGACGCTCATGAGTGCGCCCTCCTGGGCACGCGCGAGCCGATGCGCGTGACGATCTCGTAGTTGATCGTGCTCGCCGCATCCGCCCAGTCGGTGGCGCTGGGCAGGGCGTCCGCCGGGTCGCCGAACAGCACGACCTCGTCACCGGGGCGCACCTCGTCGTCGCCGACGTCGACGACGAACTGATCCATCGCGATGCGGCCTGAGACTTTGTACCTGCGCCCGTTGATCACGACGAGGCCACGGTCGGATGCCTGGCGCGGCACCCCGTCGGCGTAGCCGAGGGGCACGAGCGCGAGCGTCGTCTCGTTCTCGCAGCGGTAGGCGTAGTCGTACGAGACGCCGGTGCCGGCCGGCACGCGGCGCACGGCCGCGACCGCGGCGCTCAGCCGCATCGCGGGGCGCAGGCCGAGTTCGGCCGACGTGCGGTCGGCGAAAGGCGAGAGTCCGTACATCCCGATGCCGACCCGCACGGCGTCGAGTCGCGCTTCGGGGATGTCGATCGCGCCTGCGGTGGCCGCGAGATGCCGGAACTCGGGGTGGATGCCATGGGCCTCGGCCTGCGCGACGATCTGCCGGTACCGCGCCAGCTGGGCGCGGTCGTCGTCGCCGCTGGCGCCCGACAGGTGGCTGAAGATGCTGAGCACGCGGATGCGTCCGATGCGCTCGAGGCGGGCGGCTTCGGCGAAGACCCGGTCGAGATCGTCGGTCGCGATGCCGTTGCGCGACAGACCGGTGTCGACTTTGAGGTGCACGGATGCCGGCGGCTGGGCGACAGCGGATGCCGAGAGCAGTTGCTCGTATGACGAGACGCCGATCTCGATGCGCGCCTCGACGGCGTCGTCGAAGCGGCGGTCGTGGGGGTGCAGCCACGCCATCAGAGGGGCCGTGATGCCTGCCTTGCGCAGCGCCAGCGACTCCTCGATGGTCGCGGTGCCGAGGCGGGTGGCTCCTCCGGCGAGCGCGGCGGTCGCCACCTCGGGCGCGCCGTGGCCGTACGCGTTGGCCTTGACGACGCCGATCACCTGCACTCCGGTGATCGCGCGGAAGCGGGCGACGTTGTGGGTGATGGCGCCCAGGTCGATCGACGCTTCGCGGAACGGAACGCTCATGCTCTCCCTCTCTCCTCCGTCGGTGCGGCCGCCGACTCCGTGGTCGCCCTCTCCCCCGTCGCCGAGACCTGCGCGTGCCGCCGAGACCTGCAGCAGCAACGGCAGGTCTCGGCAAGAGGTGCAGGTCTGGGCGACGAGAGGGCCGGCGTCATCGGGCATCCGTCCTCTCGGCCACGACGTACGCGATGGCCAGCCCGGCGTCGTGCGACATGCTCAGGTGCAGCGCCGTTATGCCGCGCTCGGCGACGACCGCCGCGGTCGAGCCGCTGAGTACGAAGTGGGGTTTACCCGAAGGCTCCGAGCCGATCTCGATCTCGGTCCAGTACACGCCGTCGCTGCCGCCGAGGGCCTTGATCAGCGCCTCTTTCGCGGCGTACCGCGCGGCGAGCGAGCGCAACTTGAGCTGCTGCTCGGTGTCGGTGAACAGCCGCGGAAGCAGCCCGGGGGTGCGGACGACCGACCGCTCGAACCGCGCGATGTCGACGAGGTCGATGCCGGTGCCGATGATCACCCGTTCAGCCTAGCCCGCGGCATCCGGGCTCACCCGCTGCCGGCACGCGAAACGGGGCCGGCCCTCCGGATGCCGGACGGAACGCGTGATTCCGTCCGGCACCTGGCGTGCCGGCCCCTGAAACGTGAGGCGGGAAGTCAGCTCACTCGACGGTGACCGACTTCGCGAGGTTGCGCGGCTGGTCGACGTCGAGGCCCTTCGCCGTGGCGAGGGCCATCGCGAAGATCTGCAGCGGCACGACGGCGAGCACGGGCTCGAACATGGCGCCGGCGAGCGGGATGTGGATGACCTCGTCGGCGAAGGGCAGCACGGCGGCATCTCCCTCCTCGGCGATGACGATGACGCGAGCGCCGCGGGCGCGGATCTCCTGGATGTTCGAGACGACCTTCGAGTGCACCAGCGCCGAGTGACGCGGCGACGGCACGAGCACGAACACGGGCTGGCCGGGCTCTATCAGGGCGATGGGGCCGTGCTTCAGCTCGCCGGCGGCGAAGCCCTCAGCGTGGATGTACGAGATCTCCTTGAGCTTCAGCGCGCCCTCGAGAGCGATCGGGTATCCGACGTGGCGGCCGAGGAACAGCACCGAGCGGGTGTCGGCCATCCAGCCGGCCAGCTGCGAGACGTGCTCCTTCTCGTTCGCGAGCACCTGGGCGATCTTCTCGGGCAGCGCCTGCAGCTCTGCGACGTCGGAGGCGGCTCCGGATGCCAGGGTGCCACGTACACGGCCCATGTGCAGTCCGAGCAGCAGCAGTGCGGTGATCTGGGCGGAGAACGCCTTGGTCGATGCGACGGCGACCTCGGGGCCGGCGTGCGTGTAGACGACGGCATCCGACTCGCGCGGGATGGTGGCGCCCTGCGTGTTGCAGACCGACAGCGTGCGTGCGCCCCGCTCGCGGGCGTACTTCACGGCCATCAGGGTGTCCATGGTCTCGCCCGACTGGCTGATCGAGATCACCAGGGTGCGGTCGCCGATCACGGGGTCGCGGTAGCGGAACTCGTGCGCGAGCTCGACGTCGACGGGTACGCGCGCCCACTGCTCGATCGCGTACTTGCCGACCAGCGCTGCGTACGAGGCGGTGCCGCAGGCGGTGATGATGACGCGGTCGATGCCGATGAACAGCTCGTCGAGCCCGTCGAGCTCGGGGATGACGACCTCGTCGCCCTGCACGCGGCCGCGGATGGTGTTGGCGACGGCCTCGGGCTGCTCTGCGACCTCCTTGGCCATGAACGACGGCCATCCGCCCTTCTCGGCGGCGGCGGCGTCCCACGAGACGTCGAAGGGCTGCGCCTCGACGGGGTTGCCGTCGAAGTCGGTGACGATGACCTCGTCGGGGGTGATCGTGACCATCTGGTCCTGGCCGATGGCGAGCGCCTTGCGGGTGTGCTCGACGAACGCGGCGACGTCGGAGCCGAGGAAGTTCTCGCCCTCGCCGAGGCCGATCACCAGCGGCGAGTTGCGTCGTGCGCCGACGACGACGCCGGGCTGGTCCTCGTGCATGGCGAGAAGCGTGAAGGCGCCCTCGAGGCGGTTGACGACGGCGCGGAAGGCGGATGCCAGGTCGCCCGTTCGGCGGTACTCGCGGCCGAGCAGGGCTGCAGCGACCTCGGTGTCGGTCTCGCTGCGGAACGTGACGCCCTCGGCGGTGAGCTCGTCGCGCAGTGCGCTGAAGTTCTCGATGATGCCGTTGTGGATGACGGCCAGCTTGTCGTCGTCGGCGAGGTGCGGGTGCGCGTTGACGTCGGTCGGGCCGCCGTGGGTGGCCCAGCGGGTGTGCCCGATGCCGGTGGTTCCGTCGCCGAGAGCGTGCTCGGCGAGCGAGTCGCGCAGCACGGCGAGCTTGCCGGCCTTCTTGCGCATGCCCAGGTCGCCCTGCTCATCGATGACGGCGATGCCCGCCGAGTCGTAGCCGCGGTACTCGAGGCGGGCGAGGCCCGCGAGAAGGATGTCCTGGCTGGGCCGCGGGCCCACGTATCCGACGATTCCACACATGGAGTCAAGAATAAGCGGCGCATTTTGCGAGGAGTCCGAACGAACTGCTGAGCGGTGAGCGGCATGAGAGGCTTGAGCCGTGACCGAGCTCTACGTCGATGACCGCTACCGCGGAGCGCACGGCATCGGACGGTACGCGAGTGAGGTCCTTCCGCGGCTGCGCCCTGAGTGGCGCTCCCTCGGCCTCAGCGGCCACGCGCACTCGGCGCTCGATGCGTTCCGCTCACTGCCCGGGGTCGGCCGCGGCGCTCTCGTCTACTCCCCCGGCTACGGGGCGCTCGTTCGCGCTCCGCGGCAGATCCTGACGGTGCACGATCTCATCCATCTGCGGATGCCCTGGCCTGGTCGCGCGAAGTTCGAGGCCTACTACCGCGGCCCTGTACGTCACACGGTTCGCAAGGCCGGCGTCGTGCTGACGGTCTCGCAGACGTCAGCGCGGGCGATCCGCGAGTGGATCGGCGATGACTCGGTCGAGATCGTCGACGCAGGGAACGGGTGCTCCGATGCGTTTCGGGTGGAGGGCGCGGCGGATGCTTCCCCTGACCCCTACGTCGTCTTCGTCGGCAATGTGCGCCGGCACAAGAACCTCGAGGTGGTGCTGCGGGGGCTGACGCTCGCCCCCGGCGTGCGGCTGCGCGCTGTCGTGCCCCAACGCGAGATCGCGGAGGCGGCCGCGCGGGCCGCCGCGGTCGGTGTCGAGAGCCGCGTCGAGTGGCTGCACGACATCGACGACGAGCGCCTCGCCGCGATCTATCGCGGCGCTGCGGCGACGGTCATGCCGTCGACCATCGAGGGCTTCGGCCTGCCCGCACTCGAATCGGTCGCCTGCGGGGTGCCGGTGATCTTCTGGCGCGGATGCGAGGCGGTGGCCGAAGTGGTCGGCGACCGCGGGTGGTCGCTCGAGTCGTGGCGGGATGCCGAGGAATGGGCCAGTGCGATGACAGACGCCGCGACGTCGCGGCGACGAGTCTCACCGCCAGTGAATGCCCATGACTGGGACCGGACTGCCCGTGTGGTCTCGGATGTGCTGGAGCGGGCCATGCGCTGATCGCAGTTTGGTGACGGATCTGCCGTCAGCCAGAGTGGATACCTCGTGACGAACATGTACTGGTGAGGGGACGAACGTGCCGAGCAGATCAGGGTCGCGCGCTGCAGGCTCGGCGCACGCGCGTCGGGCTGCGGCCTTGTTGACCTTCGCCCTGATGCTGATGATCTCCGTCACGGTTGCGCCATCGGTACGCGCTGAGCAGGCGCCACCGCTGGATGAGCTGCAGCCGGTGGTCTCGTCCGCGGGCTTCACCCACCCTGGCGTGTTCAACAGCCTCGAGAACCTCTCGGCGACCAAGAAGCGCATCGACGCCGGCGATACCCCCTGGACCGAGAGCTTCGCGCTGCTCACGTCCTCTCCCTACGCGACACGCAACGCGCCGGACTTCACGAGCTTCGGCTCCGCGTCGGCATCCGATCCGACGGCGAAGAAGTGCGGCGCACGAGACCGCGGCGGGTGCGTCAGCGTCTGCGGTTCGTTCAACTCGAGTCCTGACGTCGGGTGCGCGGACCAGCAAGCAGACGGGCGCGCTGTATACGCCCAGGCGCTCGCATACTTCTACACCGGCGATCAGCGGTACGCGCAGCGCGCGGCCGCCATCCTCAATGCCTACTCGGCACGCTTCAAGGGAAGCGAAGGGTCGAACGGGCCGTTGATGACGGCATGGACCGCCGGGCAGATGGTGCGAGGGGCCGAGCTCCTCCGCTACAGCTACAAGCCGACCTCGAAGAAGCACGAGTTCGACGTCAAGGCGTTCGGCACCATGCTCCGCAAGGTGTTCGTCCCGACGCTCACGACGTTCGACTACGGCCGCGCCAACGGAAACTGGAAGCTGTCTGCCGCAGAGGGCCTGATCGGCATCGCTGTCTTCCTCGACGATCGAAAGCTCTACGACCGCGCGCTGGAGATGTGGCGCGAGCGGGTCGAGGCCTATGTCTACCTCTCCACGGACGGAGAGCTGCCCGCGGCGCCGGCCAGTGAAGCGGGCCTCTATCGGACGCCGACAGCTCTTCGCTGCCAGTGGCTCGACGGCAAGGCGAAAGGCTGCCAGACCGATCCGCCCAGTGATCCGGGCATCCGCTTCCAGAACGGGCAGGTTCAGGAGTCGTGCCGCGATTTCGGACACGCGTCGATGGGGCTGGGTGGGATCATCAACACTGCCGAGACGGCATGGATCCAGGGCGACGACCTCTACGCCGAGCAGCAGGCGCGCATCATCACAGGCGTCCTCTACGCGGTGCAGATCTCGCTGAACTATGAGACGCGCGGGTGGCCGGCTGCGTTCTGCGGCGGCGCAGACGATCTCGACCCGTCGCTCTCGCTGGTCGAGCTGCCCGTGCACGCGGTGTACAACGCGTACGCCGCGCGTAAGGGCGTGAAGATGCAGGCCATCTCGATTCCCGGCTATCCGGCGCCGAAGCGCGGAAGCGATCCGGTGGCGGACTTCATCGCCGCCAAGGGCGCGGCTCGGGGCTACGCCGGCAACGTGACCGCCTGGGACGCGGTGACTCACGACCTGGTCACCTCGCGCGCCGCGTCTCGGACAGCGGCACCCGCCCCCGATCAGAAGAACGCCGACGACCCGGGGAACGCCGACGGCGGCCCCGTGATGACGCTGGATGTCGCGACCTCAGCCTTCGCTCTCGTCGGAGTCATCGCAACGGTCGTCGCGTTGGCGTGGATCGCGAGGAGGGTCGCGCGGCGCAGGCGAGGTCGCGCGGATTCAACGACGCGGTAGCGTCAGGATGAAGTCGACGAGGCGATCTGTCTTCGTCGACCAGGACTGCTGCTCGGCGCGCTGCACCCCTGCCGTGTTCGGAGACGCGTGCGAGAGCGCGTTGTCCAGCGCAGCGAGAGCACCGCCCTCGTCGGAGTAGGTGAACAGTCCTGCGTGCTCGTCGGCACCGATCACCGGGGTCTCGCGAGCGACCACTGCGAGCCCGGCTGCGAGGTACTCGTACAGCTTCATGGGGCTTCGCCCCTCGTTGAGCGGATCGTCCGACAGCGGCAGCATCCCGACTCGGGCGCTGTGCAGAAGCGTGGGCAGTGTCGAATACGCCACGCCGCCCGCGAGCTCGACGTTGTCGGGCAGCGTGACAGGAGGCGCCGGCGACGGACCTACGACGACGAATCGGACGCCAGGGCGGTCCTGCGCCCAGGCGCGCAGCTGCTGCCAGTCGAAGCGTCGGTCCAGGGCACCGACGTAGATGCACACAGCCGGTCGCTCTGATTCCACCGAGGCGGTGAAGTGGACGGTGTCTACGCCGTTGCCCAGCACGAGGTGCGGTTGACGAAGGGGCCCGAGCCCGCCCAGCACCTCGCCGGAGGTCGCGGCGACGCCGTCGGCCGCCGCCATGATGCTCTTCTGCATGCGGGCTTTAACACCCGCCGGATAGAGGTCGGTGGGTCGGTACACGAGCCGCTCGGAGAGTCCGCGAACGGAGTCGTCCCAGAGCAGCGGCTGATCGATCAGCACGGCGTCGAAGCGCGTGTCCACGCCGTGCTGGTCCAACTCGCGACCCGCGGTGAGCCTTCCGAATGGCGCGGGCATCGTCGTGCGCGGAACGAGATGCGTGACGCCGTCGCGGTCGTGGTGGAGTCCGCGCGGCACACGCGACTCTTCGCTGTGGCTGACGCGGCCGAGCCGCCGGTGCACGTGCGAGATCGGAGTCGAGAGGTGCACGACTTCCATGCCGCGCTGGGCGAGCTCGCGGGCGTAATGGTGGCTGCCGACGCGGAAGGCACGAAAGGCGTGGCTGTGAGAGAGGAAGAGAATCCGTCGCAGATCCCCCGTCATGCGCGGTTCTTCCCGATCGTCTCTCGCACCTCTTGCTCGAGCTGGGCGAGGCGTCGGCGCGCCGCGTCGACCCGTTCCCCGATCTGGCCGCTGCGGCTCAGCTGCGCCGTCAGAAACGCCTGCATTCCGGGCGTCTGCGCGTTCGCTGCGTCGAGGGTGATGTCGCGGATGCCGATCGCGGCGAACGCGTCGGTGATCTTCCGGGTGGGTGCGGGCACGAGTTCGGCCGGCGCTGCGCCGTCGATGGCGGCGAGTACGAGCACGTGCATCCGATCGCTGATGACCAGCCGTGCCCGGGAGTATCGCGCTCGCAGACTGTCTTCGTGAGCGACCGAGTCGGCGTCGCCCCACGCATCGAACTCGCCACCCAGCGCCGCGGCGAGTTCGCGGGCACGCGGCTCGTCTTCCCGCACCTGCACGACGGTGCGGATCCGCAGTCCCGCGGCCTCGGCGGTGGCCTTCACCGCCTCGATCCAGCCGTCACCGGGCATGGGGCGGGCTCCGCGCAGACTCACGAGGAGTTCGTCCCGGACGTCCGAGGACGGATGCGGCTTCGCGGCGGCGAATCCGATGTCGGGCGCTACGACGCCCCCACCGACGAGCGCGGCACTCGCCTCATCACGCCAGAGCGCGATCTGAGACAGCCGGGCCGCGCACGCGTGCAGCCATGTTGACGGGTTCGACGGCGATCGGATGCCGCGAGGCGGTCGCACCACGACGCCACCCTTCAGCCGCACGATGATCGTCTCTGCGAGGAAGACGAGTTCACGCAGCCCGTTGCCCTTGTGCAGCGGCACCTCCCCCGCCTCGAAGACGAGCACGGGGCGGGCCGGCGCCGTCATGAGCATCCACAGCCAGCGAGCAACGCTGCGCTTGGACCGCAGCATGGTCGCATCGTCAGGTACGCCGAGCTGCCGCAACCAGACGTCGGGCGAGTCGCCCGTGTAGACGACCAGTTCCTCTGATGTGCCGAGTGCCCAGGCAAGGGTCGCGCGCCGGATGAGCGCATCGCCGATGTTTCCCGCGGGGCCGGTCAGCGAGACGAAGGTACGCGCCAGCTTACGAGAAGTGTCCATACACGCCTACAGTCTTAGCATCAACATGTGCTTAATGATTCCCCTCCAAGCCGAGCTCATGAAACCTCAGCTGACCAATAGCGTCAATCTGGAACTCTCTAGCGTAGCAAGGCGACCTCGCAAGCGGACCTTTGAACTCCAATATCAGGCCTCGCCAAAGCCGATTCATGCCGAAGCCTCACCAATTGATGAGTCCAGCAACCTCGTGGTGCTGAAGCCTAGTGTGGAGACGAACGCGTGGCGAGCTACTTTTTGGACAGCGCGTCGATCTGATGGGATTGGCGACGCAGCTGCATAAGTATTGAGTAAGCCTGCTGGGCGTCTGCCGTCAATGCAATTTCGGTGAGCCGATCCGCCGAAGCCTCATCAACCTTAGCGAGCCGAGCACTCACATTGCTGAACACCGCGTAAAGAAGGCTACCGATCGCCTTGGCGACATCGGGGTCCAACGAATGGCGCGACACTTCCTCGCGCATTCGCAGATAACTCAGAAAGTACCCTCGCATAGACTTTTCAAGTGAGTCGGACGTCATGATCGAACCGGGCCGCACGCGTCTGGCGTAGAGCCCAACCGATTCATGTGCAGCCCGTTCGGAGTTGAGCAGGACAGCGAAAGTGAACGGATTATCCTCATGCATCATTCCCGGAATGAACTCGATCCCGTTCTCCTGTAACAATTCACTCCGCATTAGGTATAGGCACGCACTGGGTTTGTAATCGTTTGCTTTGCGCTGAGCTGCCAGGAGGTGCGCCCCAGGAACCACACCAGAATAGTCCCCCGTTCGCCTGTAGTAGTTCGAATACTGCTGCCAACTTGCTTCAGAAACGCCAGCATCCGGGAACGGAACGGCATCGAATTGTAGGACGTCCAGCCGCTCATCATCCATACGCTCAACCAACGCGCCCAGTGCGTCGAGACGCAAGTAGTCATCACTGTCCAGCAGGCACACATACCGGCCCCTCGCAACACGAATGCCGGAGTTTCTGGCAACAGAAAGCCCTCCATTCGGTTGATCGATGACGCGAATATGGGCCGGGTCGATTGCTTGATATTCGCGAAGAATGCGCATCGAGTCATCAGAGGACCCATCATTGACGCATATAAGCTCGACGCTGACGCCCGACTGTCCGAGGACGCTGAGCATACATTCATGCAACCACGCAGCGGCGTTATACACGGGCACGACTACGGAAACGTCCGGAACCTCGTAGGCACCCTTGAGGTCCTGGTCGTCAGCGATGAGGCGCCCGTTGGCCAGTAACGTCCCAGCTGCAACTTCTGGCGCACCGACGGGCCAGATCGTCCCCGCCCCTGGAACGAAGCGCGACATAGTCTCGAGCAATGGAAGGATCTGCTCCGGCACTTCTTCGAGCGCAGTTCCCACTGCGCGCTGAATGTGAGCCGAGTTGAATCGACGCACCGTGCGCTCCGTCAATAGAAGGTACGAACACTCCGACGCAATCTTCAAAACCTCGGTCATCCCCCGAAGCACATCCAGAACTGCCTGAGGATTCCAGTTCGTGCTTGGGGAAACGTTATATGCATAGGTGTCACGAGCCAGCGCAGCGAAGTTCCCAGCCAGGCTCATTGCTCGCACAAAGAACGGCGGGTCCTGAAAACGCCTGTACGGCGGAAAGAGAATGCCGTTGTCGACCAAGAACTGCCGGTGGTATATGAACCGCCAAAAGCCGTAGTCGAACTGGTAGTCAGCGTATGAAACAACCGAATCCGATCCGAATGTGTACCCGGCGTCGAAGGTGGTCGCGCCTCGCTTCGGGGCACCTGACACGTACTTGACGACTCCACCTCCAGCAATGAGCACGTCAGCCCTTGTGGCAGCGTCGACGAGGTCTTCGAGGACTCGGTTGTCGGGATAGAAATCATCCGGATCGAGGAAGGACACATAGTCGCCGCGCGCACCATAGATACCCCGATTTCGGGCGGCCCCCACGCCGGAGTTGCTCTGGGAAATCACCGTTACCCGAGGGTCCGCCTCCGCAATTGCATCTGCTATGGCTCGCGAGCCATCGGTCGAACCGTCATCTATGATCAGCACTTCGATATCGGCGAGAGACTGCGTCAGCGCCGTGCGTACTGCGTCCTGCAAAAACTCAGCCTTATTGTACACAGGCACAATAACACTGACCCGAGGTTGCGCGCCGCGCATCTTATTCCTTTCTTCGCGTGCAAGCTTGCACGCCGCCCGACTCATGAGTCCAACGCTGATCACGTCCCCTCGACGAAAGCTCAGCGAGGTAAACCCTACTGGGAGGCGCGGGCTTGAGCGCCCCGCGAGTTCTCAGAGGCCGCACTCCACGACGCCGGCCCCTCGCTCTAATGGGATGACGCGCCATCATAATCGACTCTTCGGATGAGGCCCCCGTGAGTGGTTTGGATGTGAAGCTGGCGCCGACAACCGAAAGCCGCTCCGGAAAAGCGGACTGTTAGGAGCCCGCGACTATGGAGGATCTAGGACTGACTTCAGCAGGGTACACCGTCGCGGCAGGATCCGGCTTGTGCTCGAAGTCGCGTGTATCGCTACGTCATGCTCCATTCGCGCGGCCTCAGTGGGTATCCGTCGGCGTTCAGCGATGAGTTGCTCGAGTACCCGTGTTGTCGGGATGATCATCGACCGATCTACCGACGCTTCGGCGAACTCTGAAGGTGGCCTCGACTAGCGTCGCTACCCGCCAGCACGGCGCGGCGCTTGGCTCAGTGTGCCTAGAATGTCGAAGGCGGCGCGAGGTGAGAATCTCGACCTCCTCTGTCCAACATCCCGCCGTGGGTACACCTGCCAGCTCCGGATCAACCGTCG
>Ga0308158_10001050_pt1 | contig 32557 bp, 24 predicted proteins | sample PhyBR2_FD_201038 | JGI IMG/M metagenome (GOLD analysis project Ga0308158, IMG submission 201038) | Phyllosphere microbial communities from UC Gill Tract Community Farm, Albany, California, United States - DLSLB.R2 | ecosystem: Host-associated > Plants > Phyllosphere > Unclassified | place: USA... | reverse complement strand
CCGTTCTTGAGCATTGCAATTTTTTCTTCGTTGACGTCGAGACACAGTACAGTGTTGCCGACATCGGCGAAGCAAGCGCCTGAAACGAGCCCGACGTAGCCGGTGCCAATGATGGTGATCTTCATGATTTATATTGGGGAACTAGGTAACTGAAAAATAGAACCGGGCAGAGCAGCACGGCGAACCAGGCTATTTTTCCACAGATTGAAAAATAATTGCCACACGTAACAAATGCGTACAAAACTTGAATTATAGTATCATGGTTGTCAAAAATTTATGCGTTTGCTCGCCAATTGTGCTGCCCTCAGGCAAAATTTTTCGCATAATCACGACATTGCAGTTCAACACTTCCACTCCCGGATCCACGCATCCGGCGGTGCACCGATCAGCACCCGGCACGACACGATGAAGTTACTCACCTTTAGCACCCTGTATCCCAATTCACAGCAACCGAACCACGGTATCTTCGTGGAAACCCGATTGCGCTACCTGATTGCCAGCGGGCAGGTCGAGTCACGTGTCGTGGCGCCAGTGCCGTGGTTTCCCCTCAAGGGGGAGCGCTTCGGCCATTATGGCACTCTGGCCAAGGTGCCGCGACGCGAAACACGCAACGGAATCGAGGTCACGCACCCGCGCTATCTGGTGCTGCCGCGCGTGGGCATGAACGTCACGCCCTACACGCTGGCGCATGCGGCAAAAAAAGAAATTGGCCGCATCCTCGACAGCGGCTACGACTTCGACGCGATCGACGCCCACTATTTCTATCCGGATGGCGTCGCGGCCGTGATGCTCGGCAAGCACTTCAACAAGCCGGTGGTGATCACGGCGCGCGGCACCGACATCAACCTGATCCCCCAGTTCGCGCGGCCACGCCAGCTGATCCTGGACGCGGCGCGCGACGCCGACGGCATCATCACCGTGTGCAAGGCGCTCAAGGACGAGATGGTGGGACTGGGCGTGGCGCCCGACAACATCACGCCGCTGCGCAATGGCGTCGATCTCGAGCGCTTTGCGCCCATCGACCGCGCCGCTGCGCGCGCTGCCGTCGGGCTGGTGCCGGGTCGGTTCACGCTGCTGTCGGTGGGCCTGCTCGATCCCCGCAAGGCGCACGATTTGATTATCCGCGCCCTGCCCCAGCTGCCCGACGTCGACCTCCTGATCGCCGGCATCGGCCCTGAAAAAAACAACCTGGAGCGCCTGGCGCGTGAATTGAACGTGCAGGACCGCGTCAAGCTGCTGGGCAGCGTGCCGCAGACCGAACTGAAAACGTATTACAACGCCGCCGACACCCTGGTGCTGGCGTCGAGCCGCGAAGGCTGGGCCAATGTGCTGCTGGAAAGCATGGCGTGCGGCACCCCGGTGGTCGCCAGCAATGTCTGGGGCACGCCCGAAGTGGTGGCGGCGCCGGCTGCCGGCGTCCTGATGCCGCAGCGCACTCCCGAAGGCCTGGTCGCGGCGCTAAGCCAGTTGCGCGCCAACTACCCGGCGCACAGCGCCACCCGCCGCTACGCCGAAGATTTCGGCTGGCAACCGACCACCCAGGGCCAGATCGACCTGTTCCACTCCATCTTGGCGAGAAAAGCCGCGTGAAAATCCTTTATCACCACCGTACCCGTTCCAAGGACGGCCAGTACGTCCACATCGAAGAAATGATCCGCGCACTGCGCGCCGAAGGCCATGAGGTCGTGATCGTGGCGCCACCGAGCGCCGAAACCGAATCGTTCGGCGCCGATGCCGGCCCGGTCGCCTGGCTCAAGCGCCATGTGCCGAAAACGTTCTATGAACTGATGGAGCTGTCCTATTCGCTGGTCGCCTACCGGCGCCTGGCCAAGGCGGTCAAGCAACACCGCCCGGACGTGCTGTATGAACGCTACAACCTGTTCCTGCCGGCAGGTATCTGGCTGGCGCGCAAGTACAAATTGCCGATGCTGCTCGAAGTGAACGCCCCGATCCTGGAAGAGCGCACCCGCTACGACGGCCTGGCGCTGACCAGGCTGGGCCGCTGGTCGCAGGCCTATGCCTGGCGCAACGCCGACATGGTGCTGCCGGTCACGCACGTGCTGGGCGATATCGTGCAAGCCTACGGCGTGCCGCCGGAGCGCATCGACGTGATCCCGAACGGCATCGACCCGGAACGCTTTGCTGGTGCGCCGGACGTGGAACAGGCCAAGCGCGCGCTGGGCCTGCAGGATGTGCTGGTGCTGGGCTTTACCGGTTTCGTGCGCGACTGGCATGGCCTGGACAAGGTGATCGACCTGATCGCGCAAGACCCGCCGGAGGCGCGCCGCCATTTGCTGATCGTGGGCGACGGCCCCGTGCGCGCCACGCTCGAGCAGCAGGCGCGTGACCTGGGCATCGAACACCGTGTGCAGTTCACCGGCATCATCGGGCGCGACGACGTGGCGCGTTACGTGGCGGCCTTCGACATCGCCCTGCAACCGGCCGTGGTGAAGTATGCTTCACCATTGAAGCTGTTCGAATACCTGGCGCTGGGCAAGGCGATCGTCGGTCCGGACCAGCCGAATATCCGCGAGATCCTGCGCGCCGACCACAACGCCGTGCTGTTCGACCCGGATACCCCGGGTGGCCTGGCCAGCGCGGTCAAGCGCCTGTGCGACGACCCGCTGCTGCGCGCCCGCGTGGCGCAAGGCGCGCGCGACGCCATCGACGAGCAGCAGCTGACGTGGCGCGCCAATGCGCGCCGCGCCGTCACCCTGTTCGAAAGGTTGATCCAGCGTGCGTGACCTTATCCTGTTCCTCGCCTTCGTGGGGATCATGCCATTCATCTTCAAGCGGCCCGTCGTGGGCGCCATGGCGTACGCCGTGGTCAGCCTGATGAACCCGCACCGCCTGACCTTCGGCTCGGCGCAGAATTTCCCGTTTGCGATGTACCTGTGCCTGGCGACGCTGGCCGCGATCCTGATCTCGCGCGAGCAGAAGAAGATCCCGATGACGGCGCCGGTGACGGTCATGCTGCTGTTTTTCATCTGGTACACCATCACGACCATCTTCGCGCAACTGCCTTTCCAGGCGTGGAACTTCTGGGACCGCTACGCCAAGACCATGCTGATGGTCTTTGTGACCATCATGACCGTGCGCACGGTGCGCGACGTCAAGGTGCTGGCGCTCGTGGTGGCGCTGTCGCTGGGTTTCTGGGGTTTCAAGAGCGGCATCTTCGTGATTTTCAGCGGTGGCGGCGAAGGCTTGCGCGGCCCGATGAACAGCTTCATCAGCGACAACAACACGCTCGCGCTGTCCATGGTGACAATCACGCCGCTGCTCGTCTACATGACGACCCGCGCCCCCAACAAATGGGTCAAGCGTGCGGCGCTGGGCATGGTAGTGCTGACCATGCTGGCAGCGATCGGCTCGTATTCGCGCGGCGCGCTGCTGGGCACGTTCGCCATGGGCTTCTTCCTGTGGCTCAAGTCGAGCCACAAGCTCAAGACCGGACTGGCCTTCGCGCTGATCGTGCCGATCGTGTTTGCGCTGATGCCGCCGGAATGGACGGGCCGCATGAACACCATCCAGACCTACGACGAAGACGCGTCGGCGACCGGCCGCATCAATTCCTGGTATTTCGCAGCAAATATCGCCAACCACTTCGCCCTGGGCGGCGGCCCGGGCGTGTTCTCGCCACAGATGTTCATGCTGTACGCACCGAATCCCGAGCGCTATTACGATGCCCACAGCATCTACTTCCAGGTGCTGGGCGAACAGGGCTACATGGGCCTGGCGATCTTCCTGACCATGTTCGTGGTGGCGTGGCGCTGCGGCGGGCGGGTGATCCGCCATTGCCGTGGCAAGGAAGACCTCGCCTGGGCGCTGATGCTGGCCCGGATGTGCCAGGTCAGCATCATCGGCTATCTTGCCGCGGGTGCGTTCCTGACGATGGCGTATTACGACCTGATCTACTACATCATCGCGATCCTGGCCTGCCTTGACAAAGTATTGATCCGGGCGCCGCAGAAAGACGACGTGCCACCGATGCGCCTTGCGTTCATCGACCGCTACCTGGCGCGCCGTGCCGCGAAAAAAACAACGCGGGCGGCCGTGGCGCGTCCGCGCAGCGGCGCCTGAGCGCCGCAGGTCAGCCTTAAACCCGCTTCAGACCAGCACTTCCAGCGCCGCCGGATGGCCGAGGAAACCAGCCGGGCTGGCGCTGGCGCCGTAAGCGCCCGACTGGAACACCACCACCAGGTCGCCCACGCGGGCGTGGGCCAGCTCCATGCGCTCGGCCAGGATGTCGAGCGGCGTGCACAGCGGGCCGGTGGCCGATGCCGGGCCGCTGTCCGGCGCATCGTTCTGCGCATTCATGCGGTTACCGATCGCCACCGGATAATTCTTGCGGATCACCTGGCCCAGGTTGCCTGACGCAGCCAGGTGATGGTGCATGCCGCCGTCCAGCACCAGAAAGACCTGGCCGCGCGAGACCTTGCGGTCGATCACGCGCGCCACGTACACGCCCGCTTCGCCGACCAGATAGCGGCCCATCTCCAGCGCCAGGCGCGCCTGCGGCAGCGCCTCGGCCAGGCGCGGCAGCCACGCTGCCAGATGCGCGCCCATTGGCGCCGGATCCAGGCGCTGTTCGCCCGGGAAGTACGGGATGCCCAGGCCGCCGCCGATATTCAGCTGGCGCACCGCCAGCGGGCTCTCGCCGGCCAGTTGGATGGCCAATTCGATGCTGCGCGACTGGGCTTCGATGATGGCGTCCAGGCGCAGGCTTTGCGAACCGCAGTAGATGTGAAAACCTTCGAAGTCGACCCCCAGCGCTGCGGCCTGGCGCAATACGTCGGGCGCCTGTTCGGCATCGATGCCGAACGGCTTGGCGCCCCCGCCCATCCGCATGCCGGACGACTTGAGTTCAAATTCAGGATTGATGCGCAGCGCCACGCGCGGCGCGATGCCCAGCAGATCGCCGATGCGCGCTGCGTTGTCGAGCTCATGCTGCGACTCGATGTTCAGGCAGGCGCCGGCGGCAATCGCCTGGGTCAGCTCGCCCTCGAGCTTGGCCGGACCGGCAAAGCTGATGCGGGCCGGATCGATCCCGGTGTCGAGCGCGATGGCCAGCTCGCTGCCCGAGGCCACGTCCAGCCCGTCAACCAGGCCCGCCATATGCTGCACCAGCGCCGGCATCGGATTGGCCTTGATCGAATAGTGCAATGCGACCTGCGGCGGCAGGATCGCGCGCAGGCTGGCCACGCGCGCGCTGCACAGGGCGCGGTCGATCGCATAGAACGGCGTGCGGCCGACGCGCTGCGCCAGGCGCGGCAGCGGAATGCCGCCGACGTGCAGGACATCGTCGACGACCGGAAAATAGATCTGGGGAGCGTGCTGGGGCTTGGTGCCGGTCATGGGCTTGCGGTCAATACAAAAAATTGGCGCCGGCGCTAGCCGGCCTGAAGGGTGTGACGAAGCAGGTTGCGGTCGATCTTGCCGTTCGGGTTGCGCGGCAGTGCTTCGGTGCGCAGCACGATCTGCGCCGGCACCATGTACGCCGGCAGCCGGCGCTTGCATTCTGCCAGCAAGGCGGCGCGGTCGACCAGGCCGGGGTCGGCCACGGCCACCGCCACAATGGCCTGGCCCAGCGTGGCGTCGTCGACGCCGAACACCGCGACTTCGCTGACCAGGCCACTGGCGTGCAGCACGCTCTCGACCTCGGTCGGGCTGATGCGATAACCGGAGACCTTGATCATCTCATCGCTGCGGCCGACGAAATACAGGAAGCCCTCGGCGTCGCGGCGCACGGTGTCGCCTGACCAGACTGCCATTTCGGACAGCGGCAGCGCCGGGTCCTGGCCGGGCGCAGGGCGAAAACGCAGCGCCGTGCGCGCCGCATCGTTCCAGTAACCGAGCGCCACCAGCGCGCCACGGTGCACCAGCTCACCCGGTTCGTCGGCGTCGCACAGCGTGCCGTCGGGCCGCACCACGAGCACCTCGGCATTCGGAATCGCGCGCCCGATCGAGCCGGGGCGGCGCGCTACCTCGGCCGGTGGCAGATACGTCGAGCGGAACGCTTCGGTCAGGCCGTACATCAGGAAGATGGCCGTGTGCGGCAGCGCTTGTTGCAGCGCCTCGACGGTCACGACCGGCATCGCGCCGCCGGAATTGGTGATGAAGCGCAGCGAGGTGTCGGCCGGCCAGGCCAGGCGCGCCAGCGCGATCCACAGCGGCGGCACGGCGGCCAGCCCGGTGATGCGGTGCTCGCGCACGGCAGCGACGATATCCTTGGGGAACAGGTAGTTCATGAGCACCACCGACGCGCCGCGCAGGAAGGCCGTGGTGAGCTGGCTCAGGCCATAGTCGAAACTGAGCGGCAGCACCGCCAGCAGGCGGTCCGCCGCCGTCATGCCGAGGTAGTCAGCGACACTGGCGGCACCGGCAACCATGTTCCGGTGTGACAGCACGACGCCTTTGGGCGCGCCGGTACTGCCCGAGGTGTACAGGATCGCTGCCATGTCGGTGTCGATGCGGCGGTGCGGAACGCGCGCGTCCGGCGGCGCCTGCAATGCAGCCCAATCCAGCACCGGCAAGTCCGGTGTGCTGGTCACAGCGCCTTCGGTGACCAGCACCGCCTGCAAGGCGGGGCATGCGGCCAGCACGGGCGCCAGTTGCGCCAGGCGCTCGGGCGTCGTCACCAGCAGGCGCACGCTGCAATCGGCCAGGATGTAGGCCACCTGGTCGGGCTTGAGCAGCGGATTGACCGGCACGAATACGCAGCCGGCAGCGGACGCGCCGAACATCGCGGCCACGTTCTCGATCCGCTTTTCCATGTACACGGCCACGCGCTCGCCCGGCTGCAAGCCACGCGCCAGCAACAGGGCGGCCATGGCGGTTACCTGGCCAGCCAGTGTGCGGTAGGTGCAGCGCTGCGCGCCGTAGACCAGGGCCTCGGCGTCGGGCGTGCGTGCTGCGCTGTCAAAGATGCTGTCGTGGATCAGGTGATTCATCGCGCTCCGGGCCCTTGCCCGCTTGAAAATGGATGAGACATGGCGCCGCTGGCGGCACCCGTCATCTTACCAGTTCGCGCCCATGCGTTGGAGAAACGCTGTCCCTTGTGCACAGGGCGGCCGGCCATGATGGCGCCAGCGCGCAGGCCAGGTTTACCGCAAAGGGAAATGATGCTTCCGATGTCTATATGCCGGCAGGTTTGCAGCTACGTGAACGCAGTACCGCAGACGGCTCCCGCCCATCCACGAGATATGCCATCAGAATAATGAAACCCACGAACAGGATACTCAGGTTTCTCATTTCACCGGTTGCGCAGAACAAAATGAAAAGGGGGATATTCAGCACCGCTGCAAACTTGATGTGTGAACACACCATGGGCGAGCATAAGGGCCATGCACGCAGGACGATGACGGCGATGACTGCCAGCGTGCCCAGAAACGCCCCGCTCGGTCCCACGAATCCATACGTTACTTCAAGCTGGCGGTAACTCGACAAATGGAAATACTTAATATTGTTAAATAACTGGAAACTGGCAGTGCCTCCGCCCGCATCCAGGTAAGCCCATTTCAGCACAATATTGATCAATCCTGACAACAGGACGGCAGCGCCCAGAACCTGGAGTGCGGTCTTGTTCGAGGCGGTTGCACGCAGGATTGGATACAGCGTAATCAGGAAGAAGACGAATGATTCCTTGTTCAAGGTCGCCGGTATGGCAAGCAAACAAAACCAGACCCAGTGACGACGCAACGCCAGCGAGAATGCGGCGCTCATGAAGAACAATTCCGGATAATCATACGGATAGCCGCCAACTGTCTGCACGAACGGAAATGCCAGTATGAACACGATGGGCACGAACAAGGCAGTCAGACGACTGAAGTCCAGGTCTTTCAGGATGCGGCGTAGCACCAGCAGGCAACCGATGCAAAACCCAAGGCACGCGTACATGATGACAATATAACGAAACGCATAACGCTCTTTGGCTGACGAAGAGGTGCGTACATAGGAACGATACGGACCCAGCTTGTCAACGGCATAGGCCTGCACGTTTTGCGGAGTAATCCGTTCAGCAAAATCCGCGATTCCTGGCAGCAAACGCCGATAGGCAAAAGGCTTGATGGCGGTATCGTCAAGAACTTGTTCGATTCCGTAGGTCGGAACATCGTCACGCAGACCCCATTTGGCAATCGATCCGGACATGCTTGCGGTGGCGACTATCCAGTACAGCGACAAAAGTAGCAGCAGACCTGTCCAACGAGATTGGGAAATGGAATAAAACATAGGTGGTACGTGATGGATTAAACGATTAGCCCGCGAATGTGGTGCTGATAATCCGCTGCTCTGATGACCACGAACCCCAAACAGGTGCTAGCCGAGTGGAACAAAATGTGCCATCACGATCATCACCAGTATAAAAAATATCGTATTCCGGCTGCCGGCATCACGGAGTGCGAAAACAATCGGATCGTCGTGCATCTCACCCCGACTGGTCTTGATCCACATCCGTGCCTGCCAGTAGATCAGTCCCAGCGTGGCTGGCCACATGAGCTCGGGCGATTCATACCGTACATGCGTCTCCGGCGCTGAAATGAACAGGCCAAACACGACAACTGCCGCGATCGACGTAGCGCACCCTAGCGGCCATAGAACCGTCAGGTCAGTGGTTCGATAATCGCGCCCATGCGATATACGCAAGCCCCGCTGTTCCATCGATACCAGTTCTGAGCAACGTTTGATCAGCGCCAGACTGATGAAGAGGAACAGCGAAAACGCAATCAGCCATGAACTGGTCGACACACCGATAGCAACCGACCCAGCCAGGATACGCAATGTGTACAGGACCGACAGCATGATCACATCAACGAGCACATAGCTCTTCAGTGACCAGCTGTAAGCACTGGTGAGAACGATGTACAAGGCCAGCATGCCGACGAATTCGAGTGAAATCAGGCTCGCGATGAAAAACGCAATCAGCAGCAGTGCAGCAGCAGCGGCCAGGCCATGGAGTATGCCGATACTCGCACAGGCAAATGGACGTTTGCATTTACGCGGATGTGCACGGTCGCTATCCAGATCCCACAAATCATTGACAAGATAAGTTGCCGAGGCCGCAAAACTGAAGGCCAGGAAGGCAAGCGCGATCACACCGAAACGCCATGTCTCTGCAAAGGCAAACCCTGTCACGGCCGGCACCAGCAACAACAGGTTTTTGATCCATTGATGAACGCGCAGTGCTTTCATCCATGTTTTCAGTCCGGATGGCGCATTATGAAATTCTTTCTCGACATAGTGCCTGCTATGCACCGTCGAGCTCAAGCTCGCGGATGCCCCGGCCAGGATTGCTCCCTTTGCCTTGGCCCAAATTGGAAGATCAGCACTGCTATCACCCGCATACACGAACCCATCAGGATAAATCTTTTCGATCGCCGCAAGCTTGTTTGTTCCCTTGAGATTAACCTGCTCATTTGTCGCGATTACCGTGTCGAATAGCCCCAATCGTGCTGCAAAAGGCTCGGCGATACTGCCATGTGCCGCCGTGGCAAGCATCAGCCGGCGTCCTTTTTCTTTTTCTTCGCCCAGATAGTCGACCAGTTCTTGACGCACAGGCAGCATGCATATCGATAGTTGCACACGCGCAGCAACGCGCGATTTGAGCACTGCACGCCCCTGGAATATCCAGAATGGCAACAATAAAAGCGTCACCGGCTGTTGCTTTATCATGGCGAGCACTGATTCAACGAGCGTATCAGTCAGTGTCAGCGTGCCATCCAGATCGACGACAATAGGCAAACCTGCCAGCGGTGTCTGAGGATTTACTTCAAGACCAGCGAAGGAGGCAGGAGCTGCTTTGGCGGTTGACATTGTCGAAAACGGAATATTGTTGACAGAATTATAAACTGACAACATGACCGCCGTATTGCTTTATCAACGCCTTTTCAAAAATCCAACACCTGCCAACATCGCCGCCATTTCGCTCTCAATGACAACCTTGATGTGATTGCGGCCGGAGGATTAACGCACCAGTGCAAATGCACCTGCTGCGATCAACAGCATGCCGACGATCTTGCCAAACGTGAGGGATTCGCCCAGCACTGCAATGCCAAGAATCGCTACCATCAACATGGCAATGCCGGTCATGACGGGATACGCAATGCTCATGTCGAGCTTTTGCAACGCAACGGAATAGCAGACGAAGCCAATTGCATAAGTAGTCCCTGCCGCGCCAAGAAAAGCAATACGAACCATATTCAGATCGGCGCCGTGGCCATTCGACATCTTGATCAGGAATGTCGCCAATGCACTAGCCAGCGCCGCCAGTGCGCACCACAGAAAGCCGGTCATCGCAGGCGTCATTTTTTTCTTTCCAAAAGAGTGCAGCAGTGGCCGGTCAGGCAAACAATACGGGGGCAATCATCAGACGCCCAGTCTGCGTCCGCTCGCAGCTCAGCGTCAATATGGGAATGGGGAAGGCCCTCGTTATCCGTTCGCCGATGCCTTGGGGAAAGCTGACCCTCGGACGCAGGGGGCAGCATGGTATATTTCGATGATGCCGAGTATACACACCAGCGTTGCCGTTCGCCGCCTTATCCCGTCCGTTCCCGTGCTGTCGCTCGCTGCATTTCGTGACGGTCCGCACACCGGCCGCGCGCTGCCATCGCTGCTGGACGGCGCCCAGACCCGCCTGGTTACCAGCGGGCGCATTGCCATTGGCCTGGCGCTGCGCGCGCTGGGCGTGGGCGCCGGTGACCTGGTGCTGGTGCCGGCATATCACAGCCCGTCGATGATCCCGCCGGTGCACTGGTGCGGCGCAGAAGTGGTGTTCTACCGGGTACTGCCCGACACCTGCGCCGACCTGGCCGATATCCAGGCCAGGCTGGCCCGGCATACGGGCGTCAAGGCCATCATGGTCACCCATTTTTTCGGCATCCCGCAGGATCTGGCGCCGCTGCGCGCGCTGTGCGACGCGCGCGGCATCGGCCTGCTCGAAGACTGCGCCCATTGCTTCTTCGGCGAGCGTGACGGTGTCGCGGTCGGCAGCAGCGGCGACTATGCCATCGGCAGCAGCATGAAGTTCTTTCCAATCCACGAAGGCGGTTGTCTGGTATCGCGGCGGCACGCGCTGGACACGCACTTGCAGTCGGCCGGCATCGGTTTCGAGGCCAAGGCTGCGCTGGGCGCGCTCGAAACCAGTTTTTCCTTTGGCCGCCTGCCCGCGCTGCGCATGATCCTGGCCCTGCCTCTGCGCGCCAGGACGCTGCTCTGGAACGCCGTGAAGGCTGCGCGCGCGCCCGCCGGCGCAACCGGCGCCGCCACCACGCCCGGCCTGGCGCCGTCGTCGTCGGACAGCAGTTACAGCTTCGATCCGCACTGGGTCGACAAGCGCTCATCGTGGTTTTCGCGGCTGACGCTGCGGCTGGCGTCCCATGCCCGGATCGTGGCGCAGCGGCGCCAGCATTACCTGGCATTGCACGAAGCGCTGCATGATCTGCCAGGCTGCCGGCCGCTGTTTGCCGCCTTGCCGGACGGCGCCTGTCCGTGGGTATATCCGCTGCTGGTCGATGAGGCCGATGCGGTGGCCGAACGGCTGGCGCAGGCGGGCGTGCCGATGGTCCGCTTCGGCGCCACGCTGTGGCCGGGCGTCGACGCCACTGTCTGCGCCACGAGCGTCGAGCTCGGGCAGCGGATGATCGCCCTGCCCTGCCATCAAGCCTTGCATAGCACTGAACTGGCCTGGATGATCGCCACCGTGCGCCAGGCGCTGCAGGCAAGCGTGAAGGTCGCCGCATGAGCTGGACCGTGGTGCCGGCCAGCCAGTTCGGCGTGCAGATGGCGCGCTGGGAGACGCTGCACGCGACCGGCGCGGCCTCGCCGCTGCTGGCTGCCGATTTTGTCGCTGCGCTTCTGGCCAGCTTCGCCGATGGGCGGGAACTGCTGGCGTGGCATGACACGGATGGGATCACGGACGCGATGACGGTCCTGAGCCCGGGCGGCTTTGGCGTCTGGCATACGTTCCAGCCGTCCCAGGCGCCGGTCGGCCTGTGGCTCCAGCGCGATGACGGGGCGCCCGGTCCGCTGCTGCGGCCGTTACTGGCCCGCCTGCCCGGACCGGCGCTGCTCGTCGGCCTGACCCAATGCGATCCGGCGCTCATGGCGCGCCCGGCGGATGCCGCATGCCTGCGCACAGCCGACTATATCCGCACCGCCCGCATCACGATGCGCGGCGCCGGCGGCTTCGACGCGTTCTGGGAAGCGCGTGGCAAAAACCTGCGCAGCAATCTGAAAAAGCAGCGCAACCGGCTGCGCCAGGAGGGCGTCACGCCACGCCTGGACATTTGCCGTGCGCCCGAACAGATGGCGCAGGCCGTGGCCGATTACGGCCGGCTCGAAGGCAGCGGCTGGAAAGCGGCTGGCGGCACCGCCGTCGATGCCGCCAACACGCAGGGCCACTTTTACCGCGCGATGCTCGAAGCCTTCGCGGCGCGCGGCGCGGCCAGCGTCTATCGGTACTGGTTCGGCGATCAGCTGGCGGCGATGGACTTGTGCGTGGAAGGCGGCGACTGCATCGTGGTGCTCAAGACGGCCTACGATGAGCAGCTGGCCGGCCAGCTGTCCCCGGCGCTGTTGATGCGCGAAGAAGCATGCCGCCAGCTGTTCGACGACGAGCGCTTTGCGCGGATCGAGTTCTATGGCCGCGTCATGGAATGGCACCTGCGCTGGACCGACGAGGTCCGCACGATGTACCACCTGAACGGCTACCGGTTTCCAGGTCTGGCGCGGTTGCACGCCATGCGCAACCCGGCGCGGTAAAGCGCCGTGTGACAGCCTGCTGCCCTTAGTCGGGACTGACCGGCGCCACCGGCACGACGACCGTGCCAATGGATACGCTGTCCGGGCCGAGCACGCCTTGGTCGACTGGCTGACGCCGGCCCATGCGGATCAACGGCAGTTCGAGGTACTGGTAAGAAAAGTGGGCCAGCAGGATGACCACGCCCAGCAAACCGAACACTACCAGTGGCGACTCGAAGCCGTGATCTGCAGTTGCAAGTTGCTGCCACAGATAGATGGTGTATGAAATCTGTCCCAGGTAAGCGAGCACGGGATTGCCGAACAGCTTGCGAATCGATAGCCGTGCCAGCGGCGTGCCAAATACGACTGCGCAAATGATCAAAGGGGCCACGAGCGGATAGACGACATTCATCCACAACCAGGGCAGCGCCACAAGGTGTACGCCGACCAGCAGCGCGATGCCGGCGCACCATAGCGCGAAAGGCAGTTTCTTGACCATCGGTCCGAGAATATCCTCATAGAGCGCAAAGACACAGCCCCACAGCATGAACGCAAAAATGGAAAAATATAATGCGAGGTGAGGCTGCGCTGCCAGCTGCGCGGATAAAACGAAGGCAATCAACACGCCGATGACAGGCAGGATGGTGCGTCTTTTCCGGGCCATTCCCAAACCGGCAAACAGCATCGGGAAAATCAAATAAAACTGCTCTTCGAATGCCAGGCTCCACGTGTGTCCGGCATACCAGCCACAATTTCCCAACAAGCTGATATTGCAGAGAAATGCTGCGGATTGGGCAAACTGGGGCGCGGTCATGGTGATGCTGCCGGCCTGCGCAAGGAACGCTAGAAACAGCAGATACAGCATCAGTGGCGGTACGATACGCAGCACGCGGCGCAGATAGAAATAGCGCATGCTGACCGCCCCGTGAATGGCAACTTCTTTCACCATGCCCCTGCAAATGACATAGCCGCTGATGCAAAAGAAGATATGCACACCCAGCGTTCCCATAGGGTGGACACGCCAGATCAGGCCGGGCAGCACCTTTTGATAAATCGGATGGCTATATTCGATAACGTGCGAAAGAATGACCAGGAAAATCGCAAAGAATCGCCATGCATCGATATATGGAAGACGATGAGTGTTTTTCATTATTGTGCAAGCAGGATGTAAGGGCGTAGCCGCCAAAGCACGGACCGCAGATGCGACGACCGGCCAGCTGTACGCCGAGTCGGCAGGCCGGGCATTAAAAAATAACAGACAGAGACAAATCTTTAGAAACCAACTAATAATTATATTGCAAATAAATTAATATTGGCAATAGACATTATCAGTTGCTTTTTTATAAAAAATATGCCAATCAATTCAGCATGAGTAATGTCGTCGTTAAAACAGCGCTTTGCGTCTGTTGGACAATTGCAGTCCCGAATTCCAAAGATGGAAATAGCTCGACCAAAAGATACAATGTTGATTTTGGAGAAAAGGAAACCCGTCGCTCTGCCAGTCAGCAAAAAGGGCGCGACAATCCGGTACAAACCAGCCGCTAACGCATTGAAATGTTAAATCGACAATAGCTATTGCTGCTGGCAATTCATGGCAGAAACGCGGTGCAGGATCGGACTGCAGGCATTGGCGTCACGGTCGTGACAAGATCAAAGTGTGGTGTAAATGCCGCACTCGGGGCGAGTGGAGATTGCGCAGGGGGGCACCAGTACAGGCTGGCGTTACGGGATCACGATCAGGCGCGCATGCGCCCGATCGCACGGTTGACGCAGATCAGGACTGCAGGCGCGCAGCCAGCCCTGTGATACTCATGAATTCGCCGCCAAGCTCGTCGCGGAACCAGGTGCAGTAGTCGTGTACGGTCGCAATGAAGCGCTGCAGGTCGGCGTCGGTGCGCACATACGGGGTATGGCCGGGCACCATCGACGGGCTGTGATACGTCAGCGAAAACACTTCGCAGCCGGCGCCGTGCAGCGCGCTGCTCAGGCGCCGCAGTTCGGCGCCATTCGCGGCTTCCGGGCTCAGGCGGATGCGCTCGAGTGCGCCACTGCGCGACAGGATGCCGCCCATGCGCAGCTTGCGCGCCCAGCCCTGCTGGGCCAGCGCGTACAGTGCTGGACCCTGGGCGCGCAGCCAGCCCGTATAACCGGCCGTGTTGGGGAGCTCGAGCAGCCTGCGCCCGCCGGCTTCGAACGTGTACGGGTGTTCGTCATAGGCGCGAAAATCCGGGCCGCCATCGTCGGTAAAGGCCGTGTACGGCACCACACTGGCGTCGATCTGGTAGCCCAGCACGGCAATCGATTCGGCCGTGTGGGCGCCCAGGCCATAGCGCCCGGCCTTGAACGTCGTCGGCGCGCGGCCGAACGAGCGTGTAATGGCGTCGGTCAGCTGGCGCAGCTTGTCGTACTCGAGCTGCCGCGGCAAATTGCCGGCATACGAATGGAAGGTCGAGACTTCCTCGTCGTGCGGTGGCGACACCCATGGATGCAGGTGCGTCCCGATTTCACAGCGCCCCGCCTCCATCAGCCCGCGCAGCACGGCCACCGAAGCCGGCGTGGTCGCCACCGGCCAGTCGATCACATAGGTCGGCACGATGCCGAGGCGGTCGTAGACCCGTTCGTGCATCAATGGCTGGCCGGCGATCGAACTCGTGCCGACGCTGGCGCGGTCGAACGGTTTGGTCCAGTCGAATTCTTCCTCGGTGTCGATGACGACGACCAGGACAGGGCGGGCGCCGGCGCCCAGGCGCGCTGGCAGATGGCTGGTTTTTCTTAGCATTGACGGGTGTCTCGTACTGGGTTGGCCGACGCCGGCGCCGCTTGCGCGAGCGCGGCGAGGCACTCGTCGATGCGGCCGTAGGTTGCATTGAACGTGCTGGCGTCCTTGCCTTCGGGGTCGAGGATCTGGCAGTCACTGCCCGTGGCAGTGCAGGCTTCACCAAGAAGGAATACACGGTGTGCCAGGTCCGGATAACGTGCGGCGATGCTCTCGAGATTGATGTGGTCGAAGACGATCACGAGGTCGGCCTCTTCGAGCATGGCGCGGCTGGCGTGGCGCGAACGGTGCGCCGACATGTCAACGCCGCGCTGCGCCGCCGCCGCGATGGCCACGGCAGGCGAACCACGCCGGTTACGGGGCAGCATGCCGGCCGAATCGAACTGCGCGCTGGCGCCGAACAGCTGGCCTGACTTGAGGTGCGCATAACTGCTGCGATTGATGTTGCCCTGGCAGACATACAGCACGTTCAACGGCCGGTTCGGGTTGGCAGCAAACAGGCTGGCCATGCGCGACGACAGGGATTGGCCAGGTTGCGCCGTGGCGCGCCGCCTGAAGCGCCCGCTGACGAGTTCGCGCAGCTCCTGCCAGCCCGGACCCGCATCGTCCAGCACCAGGGTGTCCTGGTGCTCCCTGCCGATCAGCACGCGATGGAAACTCCAGCCCCACGCCAGGCAATGCAGCGCCAGGCGGACCGGGCGGCGTGCCAGGCGGGCCGCGCCCGCCCTCGCCTGCCACATGTCGAGGATCAGGTTGCGGCAATAGCGCCCGGCTGGATAATCCACCGACGCGGTCGGCTCGCCAAGCGCCAGCAGGCGGTACAGGCGGTACGGGAAATCGACGCCGATCGATACCGGCAGCGGCAGCGAGCCCCAGGGACGCGCGTTCACTTCGATCAGGATCCAGCCGTTGGTCGCGGGATCGACCTTGAATTCGAACATCGCCAGGCCCGTGTAGCGGCTGGCGCGCACCATGCGTTCGACCGCCGCAAGACGTTGCGGGTCGAGTGGCGCGCTCTTGCGGTAATAGCTGCTGCCGTTCATTTCATGCGCCCGGTGGTGCTCGAACGCCTGCAACACGGCGCCGTCGTGGCACAGCACCGACACGCCCAGGCCAAAGCCGGGGAACATCTGTTCCAGCAGGATCGGTCCGGACCCATGGTCGTGGCGCGCCAGCCATGCGGCCAGTTCGGCGCGTTCACTGATGATGCGGGTGCTGGTGCGCACGTACAGCTCCGGCATCGCGTACGACATCGGTTCCTTGATCACGACCGGCAAGCCGAATTCGGCCGCAATGCCGTCGGCCGTGTCGTCAGCAGCCAGCAGGCGGCCCGGCGCAACCGGCACGTCCACCGACTGGGCCAGGTCACGCGTGCGCACCTTGTCGAAGTAGATGTCGAGTGCATCGGCCGATGGAATCGCCAGTGGGCAGAAGGCCCCCAGCGCGTCACGGTGCAGGCACAGCGGCAACAGCCCCCGCTCGTCGCACGGCACGACCAGTGAAAAGTCATGCTCGCGCAGCAGCGCCAGGACAGCGTCCAGCCAGGCCTGGCCGCCATCGAGGTAGTACGGCAGGAAATGGGTCGCGTGAATATAGCGCGACGCCAGCGCCGGCGCCCGGAAGTCAAACGGCGCCACATGCACCTCCAGCCCCTGGCGCCCGAGCGAACGCACGGTCGACAGGAAGCTGCGCGTATCGTCGCCAATGACGAGGACCTTGTTCCTGGTGCTCATGCCTGGCCCTTGCGCAACAACTGGCGGCAGCCAAGTGCTGCTGTATACAACGCCCATTTGAGGGACATGCGCGCGGCCAGTGCACGGCGGGCATATTGCCAGCCCAGCGCATGCTTGCCTTCGCCCGACCAGTAGCGCGACAGCCGGCGCAGGATATCGCCCTCGTACGACAGGCACAGCGCGCGGATCGCCGTGCTGTCGACCTTCATGGCGATGTGCTGCGATACGAGCGCCGAGAGCAGCCAGCGTTCGGCCTGGGAAAAGCGGCGCGACAGATTGTTCTGGCGCGCCGGATCGGGCACGTTATGCTGCGCAATCACGTCCGGATTGAAGAACACGGCGCGCGCTGCATCGGCTGCGCGCCAGAAGAAATCGCGGTCTTCTTCATACGACGTGCGGGTCCAGAAGCCGCCGATCGCCTGCGCGGTCGTACGGCGCAGCGCCAGGATGTTCAGTTGGGCAAAGCCACCGGCACGCACCAATTCATCTAGTGCGATCCGGTAGCCGTGCGCATGGGTGCGCGGGCGGCTGGCAACCATTCCGAGCAACGCCGGCAACCAGTCGGTGCGCTCGGTGGCGCCAAGGTGCGAGACGGCAGTCTGGTTGGCGATGTACAGGTCGACCTCTGGCTGGCTGTCGAACACGTCGACCATCGCGGCCAGGTGGGTGTCGCCCGTCCAGAAATCGTCGTCGTCGCAGAAGGTGATGATGTCGCCCGTCGCCGCATCGATGCCGGCATTGCGCGCGACCGACGGGCCATGGCCAGGCCCGCCGGGCATGCCCAATTCAATCACACGGAAGCGGCCATCGAGGCGCCCGAGGCTGTCGCTACACGCCTGGCGGCTCCCGGCGTCGGAACCGTCATCGACGACGATGACTTCGAAGTCGTCGAAGGTCTGCGAACGGATGCGCATGAGCATCCGTTCGAGCAAGGCATGCCGGTTGCGCGTTGGGACGATGACCGAGACACGGCAGCCCGAATGGGGATCGCGGCGCGCCAGAAGGCTGCTTTCGGTGGGACGGGCAGTATCGCGGGATGACAATTCTTCGCCTTCGGTGCGTTAGAGTGCGGCAGGCCAGCGCCGCGGAAAGAATCTTGCCATCCTAACACACCCGCAACCTGACACACACGATTCGCATGGTGCGGGCCGGGAGAGAAGCGGACGTTTGCAATCGCCAGATTGTCCCACCACGACGCCGCATATCGGAGATGATGGACAAGAAAATCCGTCACAGATCCACGCTCTGACAATATCAATCAATAAACTACAGTTTCCCTTAATTAACTGTATGTGTAATTCATGCAATCCAATGATTGATGCACCGGATCGCTACTGATCAAATAAGAATGCGCCTGAATAATTAACCAAGAATTTCTGTTTTGAAATATTTTTGATTAACTGCACCAGGTCTGGAACACGATGGTTCATGCCTGTCTGATTACCCGATAAAACGCAATCTCACCAGTGCCGCCCCAATGGGGACGCTGCCAACTCGACCTGGAATGGAAATGATCGATGAATCCTTGCACATATTCTAATTCGTATAGCTGTTCATCAATTAAACCGAATAAGCGCTTGACACATCATTATTTAATGTTGGCAATATGCGCGTTAACTGTTGTTTTCTTGTGGAAACAAATGATGGTTGGGGAGAATCAGAAGACACAAATGATGGATCAGGGTAAAGTTCAGTTCTTCGAAGAAATTCTTTTCCTGGCGAATCACTTGCCTAACTACATGAATTCTCATATGAACACGCTAACTACATTATCTGCGAGCGCTGAAACGAATTTCGCGCTGCAACCAGCTGAAGTGCTCGTGCGCAGCACCAGCACCCGACTCATTACTGCCATGTGCACCGTCATGCTGACTGCCTGCGGCGGCGGCGGCGGCGGCGGCGGCGATGTCACCAGCGACACGACGTCCCTGGCCAGAACGGTGACGGCATTCACGCCGAAGACTGCCACACCAGCCACCGGCACGCCAGTCTCGGCCACGCCAGGCGACCAGGCGACCAGCCTGACGCCAATCGTTGCCGGCGATCCGATTACGGATTTCAGCCTCCAGAATACCGGCACGGCCCAGAAGCAGGTGCCATTCACATTCGGCCAGGTCATCATGGAAGGCAAGATGAACGTCAAGGACGGCCTGGCAGCCAAGTTGCCAGACGGTACCCTGCTGCGCCTGCAAACGGACATCAAGGCCACCCACGCAGACGGCTCGGTACGCCACGTTGTCGTGTCTGGCGTATTGCCGGAACTGGCTGCCGGCCAGACGCAGACCCTGCAGCTGGTCAAGTCGTCCATGTCGCTCAAGAGCAGCGAGACCGTGCAGAGCCTGGCCAAATCGGGCCTGACCAGCAAGGTGACCATCACCCTCAATGGCGAGAAATACACTGCCTCGCTGGCTGACGCGCTGGTTGCCGACACTGCGCCACGCAACTGGTTGTCGGGCAATGTTGTCAACGAGTGGCACCTGAACGCGCCACTGAAAAACGCAGCCGGCGTGACGCAATCGCTGTTGACAGCGCGCTTCGACGTGCGCTGGTATTCAGGGCTGGGGAAACAGGCGCGGGTCGATGTCGTGGTCGAAAACACCAAGACGTTTGTCCCTGGCGGTAAATTGACCTATGACGTCGACGTCGAAGTCGGCGGCCGCTCGGTGTACGCCAAGTCGGCACTGACCCATTATCACCATGCGCGCTGGCACCAGGCCGGCTGGTGGGACGCCGCGCGCGTGCCGGTCATGGACGTGAAACTCAATGGCGCATACATGATGGCCACCAAGGCCGTCTCGAACTACGATAGCCGGGTGGTGCCGACGAACAATGAACTGAACAATATTGCCGGGCGCATCACGGCCGACAATACCGGCCCCATGACCATCGGACCGATCGTGGCGTACATGCCGACTGCCGGTGGCCGGGGCGACATTGGCCCGCTGCCGACCTGGTCAGTGATGTACCTGCTGTCGATGGACAAGCGGGCACGCAATGCGATGATGGCCGCCGCCGATGGTTCGGGCAGCTGGTCGATCCACTACCGCGACGAAAAGACCGGCTATCCGGTGCGTACCGATAACGAGGCCAACAAGCACATTACGACGCACTGGAATCTGCGTGAATATGGTCCTTTGCCAGTGCCGCGTTATGTCAACAACAACGGCGCCCTCGGCGATACGCCGTTCGAAGCCGATACGGCGCACCAGCCATCGCTGGCCTACCTGCCTTACCTCGTCACTGGCGACTATTACTATCTGGAAGAACTCCAGTTCTGGGCATCTTCCAATCCGCTCGGCACGGCTTCCAATAACCACGGTGAAGGCAAGGGCCTCGTGCGCTGGCAACAATTGCGCGGCCAGGCCTGGTCGCTGCGCACGCTCGGTCATAGTGCTTACATCACGCCGGACAACGATCCTCTGAAGGCGTACTTCACCAAGCAGCTCGAGAATAACCTGGACTTCTACCACGCGACTTATGTCGTGGGGAATCCGAACAAGCTGGGCGTGTATGACGGCTCGGGTGAAAATGCCTTCCAGGTCGATGCCTCGGCGCCGTGGCAGGACGATTTCCTGACCTGGAGCTTCGGTTACCTGTCCGAACTGGGCTTTGCCAAAGCGACCCCGATCCTGCAGTGGAAAGCGAAATACTCGGTTGGCCGCATGACCGCGCCAGGCTACTGCTGGATCCAGGGCGCCGCCTACGGCCTCAAGTTCCGCGATTCGCCGACCACGCCGATCTACGACAGCTTCGAAAAATTGTACAAGGCCAACTATGACGGCACTGACTACTACAACGACGATGGCCGCAAATTCACCCATCCGAAGGGCCTGAAATACATCGACCAGGCATGCAACAGCCAGGCCCAGGTCGACTACCTGACGCTGGCCCATGGTTTCCAGTGGCAGGTGGGTCGCATGACCGGCTATTCCGACTCGTCGATTGGGTATCCGTCGAATATGCAGCCGGCCCTGGCAGTGGCCGTAGCCGCAGGCACCCCGAATGCCACCCAGGCATGGGCGCTGCTGGCTGGCCGTAGTGCACCGCCGTATTATCCGGATGCACCGCAGTGGGCCATCGTCCCACGCTAAGCTAACCCCTGGCACGTCTTCTGGCCGGGCGTTCGGATACACCGAACGCCCGGCCAGTGCGTATCTGGATGCGCGATGGATCGGCAGGTCTTCGTCTCCCGCCACTGCCTTTGCAGCCGTTACCTTTCGATCACAACAATCTCGCCGGGTACCGCGTGTGATGGGCGTTGCAGCTTATAATGTCATGCGTATTAGCAAGAAATACACTGGTTGGTGTATTTTTGCCAACATCAGGAAACAGGCGTTCAGCCTGAAGCGATCGTCAAATCAGGAGTTTGTGTACATGTCGTTGATGAACAGAGTCATCCAGCGAGTCAAGCGCGATTATTTCAAGGGCCGCCACCAGAAGGTGGTCCTGAAGATCATGCAAACCAAGCCGGCTTCACGGGGTGATCTGCCCTTCATGCTGCTGTCGATGGTGCAAGCGCGCGACGTCCACGTCTATCTGGTTGCCGTCAAATCGTTCATCCACTTCCTGAACCCGCAGCGCATCGTGGTGGTCTGTGATCCATCGATTACCGAAGCCGATCGCACGGTGCTCAAGCAGCACGTGCCGCATATCGAGCTGCGCCGCGCCGATGAATTCACGCACCCCGACATCCCCCGTGGCGGCACCTGGGAGCGCCTGTTCGCGATTTCGGAATACGTGCGCGACAATTACGTGATCCAGCTCGATGCCGACACGCTGACGGTCCAGCCGATTCCCGAAGTGCTCGACGCCATTCGCGCCGGCAATGGTTTCGTGCTGGGCGAAATGCCGGACACGCCAGTGCGCTCGCTGCAGGCAACGCGTGAAAACGCTTTGCCGTGGATCAAGCCTGGCGCCCACATCCAGGGGATCGTTGAAACCGAAATGGTGATGGTCGGCCTGCCGGACAACGCCCGCTATATCCGCGGCTGCTCCGGATTCTCGGGTTTTCCGCGCTCGGACACGATGCGCGAGACGATGCTCGACTTTTCGCGCCGCCTGGGCGGCAAATTTGGCGAGCGCTGGCGCGAGTGGGGCACCGAACAGATCACGTCCAACTACGTCGCATCGAACATGCCGGGCACGCGCGCATTGCCGTTCCCGAAATACGCCACCCCGGACATGGCGACCGCCGACACGGCATTCTTCCACTTCATCGGTTCGATGCGTTTCCTCAATAACAAGTATGAAGTGACGTCCCGTCAAGCCATTGGCCTGATCCGCGGCGTCCCCGCATAGTCCGATCGTCACCTGGTAACACGCTGTATGGTAAATCTGCGCCGCTCGCTGGTCATCAACTTCTTCTCGTCATCCGGCGCAGCGCTCCTGCAATTCATTGTCAGCGTGCTGCTGGCACGCATGCTCAGCCCAAGCGAGATCGGCGTCTACTCGATGACGGTCGTGTTCGTGAACCTGGCCCACGTATTCCGGGACTTCGGCGTATCGACCTACCTGCAGCGTGAGTCGGTACTTACACCAGACAAGATTCGTTCGGCCACCGGCGTGGTCTTCGCCACGTCGTGGCTGATCGCCATCAGCATGTTCCTGGCCAGCGGCTGGATCGGCCGCTGGTTCAACGAACCCGAGATCGTGCCGGTCATGCAGGTGCTGGCCATTGGCTTCCTGTTCATTCCGTTCGGCACAGTCACCAATGCGTTGCTGACCCGCGAATTTGCAGCGGAAAAGCAGGCCATCGTGATGGCCGTCGGCACCTCCAGTTTCTGCATCAGCTGCCTGGTGCTGGCCAAGCTGGGCTTTGGCAGCATGAGCCTGGCCTGGGCGAACCTGATCAATATCCTGGCCTGCGCCATCGCGTACATCCCGCTGCGGCCCAAAAACACCCCGTGGACCCCGTCGTTCCGGCACTGGCGCGGCGTGGCGCACTTCGGCCTGGGCTCGCTCCTGACCAGCTGCACAGTGGCAATCAACAATGCCATTCCCGACATCCTGCTGGGCAAGCTGGGCTCGGCCCGCCTGGTCGGCCTGCTCAGCCGCGCAAATTCGACGGTGACCATTTTTACCTATGTCGCCGGCTCGACCGTCAATTACGGCGCCGTGTCGTACCTGGCCCAGACTTACCACCGTGGCGAATCCCTGATCCCCACCATGAGCAGGGCGACGGCGCTCCTGACCGGCGTCGGCTGGCCGGCGCTCGCGCTGACCGCCCTGCTGGGCCATGAAATCGTGCTGGCGCTGTACGGCGCGACCTGGCTGGCCAGCGTGCCGGCGATCCTGCCACTGACGATTGCCGCCGCAGTCGGCATGACCTTCAATTACATCCACCCGGCCATCGTCGCCATCGGCCGCCCGTACCTGAGTGCGATCCCGGTCCTGGTCACGCTGGCCACCCGCATCGGTTTTGGCGTGGCCCTGTTCGACGGCGGCCTGACCGGCTTCGCCTGGGCCTTGTGCTGGGCATCGCTTGCCGCCACACCGATCGTCATCATGCAGCAGCAGCGCTATTTCCACTGGGGCCTGATCCCGTTATTGCGCGCCATGGTGCCAAGCGCCTGGGTGGCGGCCGGCACGGCAGCGGCAGGTGCGCTGCTCAACCTGGCCGTCCCCGCCGACTGGCCGGCGCTGGTGCGCCTCCTGGTGATGCTCACGCCACTGGCCCTGTTCTGGTACCTGATGTTGCGCATTACCCGCCATGAACTGCTGGACGAAGTGCACCGCATGGCCGCCACGGTCAAGATGAGACTGGGTCGGCTGCTACCGACTGTATAATTCCTTCAAGGTTCCTCCAGACGAGAATGACGATTATGTACTTCGACGAAGTAAAGACCATCCTGATTGACGTGCTGGCCCTGGGTGAGTCGGGCCAGCACCTGAGCGAAGATTCGCCCCTGCTGGGCAGCCTGCCGGAGCTCGATTCGATGGCCGTGGTCAGCCTGATCGGGGCACTCGAAGAGCGTTTCGGCATTGCCATCGACGACGACGACATCAGCGCCAGCACCTTCGCCACCCTCGGCACGCTCGCTGCGTTTGTCGCGCAGAAGCAGGCCGAATGACAGCCAGCCAGGTTACGCCTCACGCCGAGCCGTTCTTCCTGAAGACCGGTACAGGCCAGCGCTTTTGCCTGTTTCATCCGCCGCACGGCCCAAGCCGTGGTGCGGTGCTGTACGTGCCGCCCTTTGCCGAAGAAATGAACCGTTCGCGCCGGATCGTGGCGCTGCAGGCGCGTGACATGGCGGCTCTCGGCTATGGCGTGCTGCAACTCGACCTGTACGGCTGCGGCGACAGCAGCGGCGACTTCGGCGAAGCACGCTGGGACATCTGGAAAGACGACCTGGCCGCCGGCGCACGGTGGCTCGAGGCGCGCCTTGGCCAGCCGCTGCTGCTGTGGGGCCTTCGCCTGGGCGCCCTGCTGGCGCTGGACTATGCGCGCACCGCGCAGCACCCGGTCAAGGCACTGATCCTGTGGCAGCCGGTGCTGAGCGGCGCGGCCTACCTGACCCAGTTTTTGCGCCTGCGTACCGTTGGCGCGCTGCTGGCCGAGGGCGCGTCCGAACATACGGGCACGGCGGCCCTGCGCGCTTCGCTGCAGGCGGGCGAGACGCTCGAAATCAGCGGCTATGACCTGGCGCCCGAACTGGCCGCCGCCATCGACGCGCTGGCAGCGCTCGAAAAATTCACGCCGGCCTGCCCCGTGCACTGGTTCGAAGCGCTGGGCATGACCGGCCAGGGCGCCTCGCCCGGCGTGTCCCCCGGCACGGCGCGCGCCAGCGCGGCCTGGCTCGAGCGCCAGGTCGACCTGACATTGCACCAGGTGCACTGCCCGCCCTTCTGGACCACCCCCGAAATCACGATCTCGCCGGCCTGGCTGGCAGCTACCTCGACGGCGTTGCAGGAACTCGGTCATGGACATTGAAGAACGGGTCGTGACCTTCGACTGCCAGGGCGACAGCCTGTATGGCGTGATGCACCTGCCCGCGACGCCGGGCACGCGCGCCGTGCTGGTGGTGGTGGGCGGGCCGCAATACCGCGCCGGCAGCCACCGCCAGTTCACGCTGCTCGCGCGCAGCCTGGCCATGAACGGCATCGCCGCCATGCGCTTCGATTACCGCGGCATGGGCGACAGCGAAGGCGCCGAGCGTGCGTTCGGCGACGTCCAGGACGATATCGCCGCGGCCATCGATGCCTTCATGGCCGCCGCTCCCGGGGTGCGTGAAATCGTCTTGTGGGGGCTGTGCGACGGCGCCTCGGCTGCCATGATGTACGCGCCGCTGGATGCGCGCGTGAGCGGCGTGGTGCTGCTCAATCCATGGATCCGCACGCCCGACAGCATCGCGCGCACGACCCTGCGCCACTATTACCGCGACCGCCTGGTCGACCGCACCTTCTGGGCGCGGGTGCTGCGCGGCAGCTTCAATTACCAGCGTTCGCTGGCCTCGATGTTCCAGCTGGTACGCACCGCGTTCGGCCCGGGGACGGCGCCACGCACCACGCTGGCGCTGCCCGACCGGATGCACGCCGGCCTGCACGCCTTCAGCGGCCGGGTGCTGGTGATCATCAGCGGCGCCGACCTGACCGGCCGCGAATTCTGCGACCTGGCCGAGGCCACGCCGAAATGGCGCCAGCTGCTGCAATCTTCGCGCGTTACCCAGTACCGGATCGACCGGGCCGACCACACGTTCTCACGCCGCGTCTGGCGCGATCAGGTCGCACACTGGACCGGCACCTGGCTGGGTAGCTGGTAAGCGCCGCTCAGCGGCCCTGGCGCGCCAGGCAGCCGCTGAAATCATCGAACGCGCCATAGACGGCGCTGCGGCCGCGCTTCGCACCGCACAGATCGATGCCACCGACCGCACCCGTATCGCGCCCGGGTACCCCGCCGCGCCACGCGAGATCGCCGCTGCCCGGTGCCACGAACAGGCTGCGCACCGGATGGTAGCCGGCAAACATCTGCCACAGCGCCGTGCTGCGGTTGTCTTCCAGGTGCAGCAAGCCGCTGTCGCGGCTGCGGATCGGGCCATCGACCAGATTGCCGTCCAGGCGCGCACTGCTGGTTGCATAGCGCACGTCGATCCCACCCGTATCGAGCAAGGTGTTGTCCACGACGCTGCTGCGCGCCGCGCTGTTGAGATACATGCCGACGTCCGAACAGCCCATCACGAGATTGGCGCGCAAGGTGCCTTGTTCCTGTTCGGTGATGCAGCGCCCATCGCGGCACACGGCCGCGCCGGTGCCGCCGCCACCCAGCGACAGGCCCACCCGCTGGCCTGGGCCGCGTAGTGTGCGCTCGCACCACACCAGGTTGCGCTCGAAGACGTTGCCACTGCCCCCGCCCTTGGCGAACGCGCCATAGCTGACCATGTCGCCTTCGCCCTTCAGAAAATCGCTGATCAGGTTGGCGCGGATGGTCCAGCTGCTGGCGGCGACGAGATCGATCGGCGTGACCGGGTTGGACGTCTGGCGCACGCGCGTTGCGGTCAGCGTGTTCTGTTCGATCAGGCCCTCGTCCGGGAAGCGCCCCTGTTCGCCGTTGATCTTGATGTGGGCATTGAAGTCGGTGAGCGTGTTGTTGCGCGCGACGAAATGGCTGGCCGCGCCCACCACGTGGAATGCGTGCTCGCAGTAGCGGTCCTCGGCGCACACGCCGCGAATGGCCAGGTTCTCGAAGCGCCAGTGCGGCGCCTTGACGCGAAAGCCTTCGACCAGGTCGAACTCGAGCTGCGCGCTGCCCGGCTTTGCCGCCCGCACGACGATCGGAAGCCCGGCGCGCCCCGGGCGATTGACGTCGAGCGGCGCGCCGCCAAACCGGTACACGCCCGGCAGCAGCGTGATCGTGTCGCCGGGATTGGCCTGCGCCAGCGCCGCGCGCAGCGCATCCGGCGTCGCGACCACGATGGCGCCGGCAGCATCGACGCCGACCGCGCCCGGTTGCGCGCCCAGGGTCACGGCAAGCGCAGCCGGCAGCGCCGGTTCGCCCCGATCGAGCCGCAGCAGCAGCGCCGCACTGGCCTGCCCCGTCTTGACAATGACCGGGTTATGCCCGCTGGTGCGCTTTTCGATATACGGCGCCAGCGCGCGTGGCGTGACGCCCACCCGTTCGATCACCCAGGCTGCGCCGATGGCGCCCACCGCCAGCAGCGCGACGGCGCCGGCCACCGCCTTGCGCATCATGTGCTGCTCTTGATGCCGTGGCGGTTCATCAGGTCATACATCGTCGGGCGGCTGATGCCCAGCATTTCCGAGGCCTTGACGATATTGCCGTCCGCGCGCGCCAGCGCTTTCACGATGGCGCCCTGCTCGGCCTCATCGCGCACCTGGCGCAGGTTCAGCGGTTCCTCGACCGGCGTGTCGCCTTCGGGCAGGCCCAGGTCGTCGGCCACGATGGTCGGACCATCGGCCATGATCACGGCGCGCTTGACGCAGTTTTCCATCTCGCGCACATTGCCCGGCCACGCATAGCCTTCGATCGCGGCGATCGCGTCCTGCGAGAAGTGCAGCGTCGGGCGCGACTCCTGGGCGCAGAACTTGTTCTTGAAGTGATGCGCCAGCAGGGCTGCATCACCCTGGCGGTTGCGCAGCGGCGGAATCGTCACGACGATCTCGGACAGGCGGTAATACAAGTCTTCGCGGAAGCGCCCGGTGCTGCACAATTCCTTGAGCTTCTGGTGCGTGGCGCAGACGATGCGCACGTCGACGGGGATTTCTTCATGCCCGCCGATGCGCTCGATCACGCGCTCCTGCAGGAAGCGCAGCAGCTTGGCCTGCAGCGCCATCGGCAGGTCACCCACTTCATCGAGGAAGAAGGTGCCGCCGTGGGCCAGCTCGACCTTGCCCTTGGTCTGCTTGGCGGCGCCGGTAAAGGCGCCTTTCTCGTAGCCGAACAATTCGCTCTCGAGCAGGTTCTCGGGAATCGCGGCGCAGTTGATGGCCACGAAGCGCTCCTTGGCGCGCGGCGAGATCGCGTGCACCGCGCGCGCCAGCACTTCCTTGCCCGTGCCCGATTCGCCCAGCAGCATCACCGAGGCCGAGGTCGGAGCGACCTTCTCGATACTGCGGCACAGCTTGAGCATGCCGGGGTCGCGGCTGATCACGCCAGCCATCGGCGAGTCGGCCTGGCTGGAGGACATGCGGCGGTTTTCTTCCTGCAGATTGTGCAAAAAGAACGCGCGCTGGATGACCAGGTTGAGTACCTCGGGCTCGGGCGGCTTCTGGTGGAAATCGTAGGCGCCCAATGCGATTGCCTTGACCGCATTGGCGCGGTCCTGGTTACCGGTCAGGACGATCACGCGCGTTTCCGGCGCCAGCGCCAGTATCTGCTGCAGCGTGGCCAGGCCTTCGGTCGAACCGTCCGGGTCGGGCGGCAGGCCCAGGTCCATCGTGACCACGGCCGGCTCATGGCGGCGGATCTGCGCCAGCGCGCTTTCGCGGTCGTCGGCGACCACCACGTCATACGCGTCGAAACTCCAGCGCAGCTGCTTTTGCAGGCCCGGATCGTCTTCGATGATCAGCAGTTTTGGTTTGTTTTGGCTCACGGTTATCCTTTCATCACGCAGCGCGCTCGGCGCCAGCTTCGCGGTACAGCGGCAACGTGACGGTAAATGTGCTTCCCTGCGCGGGCACGCTGGTCAATGCCAGCGCCCCGCCCAATTCGTGGATGTATTCGCGGCTTTCGAACACGCCGATGCCCATGCCGGCCGGCTTGGTCGATTCGAATGGCTTGAACAGCCGCTCGCGGATGAATTCCTCGCTCATGCCGGCGCCGGTATCGGCCACGGTCACGGTGACCTGCGCGCCCATGCGGGCGATCGATACGCTGACACGGCCGCTGCGCGGCGTGGCTTCGATCGCGTTCTGGATCAGGTGGCCCAGTACGCGCTCCAGGCGCTCGCCGTCGGCCAGCACCAGGAGGCCCGCATCGATTACGTCCAGCACCGGATGCGGCTCAAACGCGCTCTTGAGCGCAATCGCCTGGCGCACGACGTTCTCGACGCGCAGCGGCAATGGCCGTTCAGGCGCATCGTTGCGACTGAGCTTTTGCAGCATCATTTTCATCTTGTCGACCGAGTGTGTCACGGTATCGAGCATATCGCGCTGGAATTCGGGATTGTCGCGGTGCTTTTCAGCGTTCGCATTCATCAGCGACAGCTGGGCCACGAGGTTTTTCAGGTCGTGCACGACGAACGTCGACATGCGGTTGAACGACTCGAACTGGCGCGCCACCATCAGCTCGTTCGCGGCATCCTGCTGCGCCAGATAACTGGCGGCCTGGCTGCCGGCGATCTCGAGCAGGTCGAACACTTCCCAGTTCAGGGACACGGCGCTGCGCGCATCCTGCAGCACGACAAAGCCGAACAGCTTGCCGTGCAGGATCAAGGGCACCACCAGCCAGCCGCGTGGAAACGCGACGAGCCACGCCGGCAAGACCAGCTCGCCGTATTTCTCGGGCAGGGCCGCATATTCGCGCAGGTCGATCACCCACTGGGTGGTTTCCAGGAAATGACAGAAATTCGAATCGGCCGGCTCGGTCGCGGTGCTGGTGGCCTGCCACCCCGCCACCGGCTGATAGTGACCGCCATCGCCGTCGCGGCGCTGCCACAGCACGCCGCCCGGGCTTTCCACCAGCGCGCCGACCGCCTCGATCGCGCGCTCGCCGATGTGCGTGCTGTCGGACGACAGGGTGCGCGTGAAGCGCATCCATTCCTCACGGTAATCGTAGCCGTAGCTGTAGAAATGCTTGCTGATGAAGACCTTGAGCCAGGCGCGGAAAGTGCCCGAGAACAGGGTTCCGGTCAGCAGCAGCAAGGCGCCGCACAGGAACGCGACTTGCATCACACCGCCCCAGCTGCCGCCGAAATAGCGCAGGTAGTAGCCGGCGAACCCCATCGCCAGCAGATAGATCGCCGAACCGAACAGCGCGGTCGAATGGAACATCACACGGCGCGACAGCACCAGCGCGTTCGAGCGCGACGTGCTGCGCTTGACGGCAGTGCCGATCAGCGGCATGGCCAGCGCATTGACGATGCCGCGCGCGGCCCAGGTATCCGGATGCATGTCGTGGAACAGCATCGCCTGGCTGTACATATAGAAGTCGTAGGCGAACATCGCGCCGATGCCCAGGCAGGCGAACTTGATGGCCCAGCGTTCCTGGATCGTCTTGTTGCGGTAGACCTGCTCGACGAGCAGCATGCCGAGCACCGCCTGACACACGCGCGCCGTGACGTTGGGCAGCAGGCCGCCGTCCAGATTGAGCATCAAATCGGTACGCACGAACACTGTCACGAGCAGCAGGAGCCCATAGCAGACAGCGCCGATGAAGATGGGTGTGCGCAGGCTGAACGGCCAGCGGCTGGCGGGATCGCGCGAGTTGCCCAGCAAGAGCAGCAGCACGACGCACCAGGCGGCGCTGCGCAGGATTTCGAGGGTGTCGGTCCAGACCGACCACAGTTCGTGGCCGGTGGCAGCCTGCCCGGCCAGTGCGGCGGACCAGAGCGCGGTGAAGCCGCACGCGAGGGCAATGGCGGCAACCTGCGTGCGGCCGCGCCAGATGGTGAACAGCAGGCCGATCAGCAGCAGGAAACCGATCGCGGCGACGCTATAGCTATAGACGGCAATGGTGGTCAACGTATGCCATCCATGAAAACGACCATTGAAAAATTCGGGATAGAAACGTTAAAGCCATCGACCTGCGATGCACACACCGCAAGCCGATCCGGGATGATCAGCGTCCGCTACGGAACAGCACGACCTTGAGCGTATTGATCAGGATGAGCACATCCAGGAACAAACTGTTGTTCTTGACGTAGTAAAGATCGTACTGCAATTTCTGCAACGCATCTTCAGCCGACGAGCCATAGCCATAACGCACCTGCGCCCAACCGGTAATACCTGGTTTGATGCTATGACGGACATTGTAATATGGAACCACTTCGATCAGCTGCTGGACGAAGTAGGCACGCTCGGGCCGCGGGCCCACGAACGACATGTCGCCCTTGAACACGTTCAGGATTTGCGGCAGCTCGTCGATCCGGGTCTTGCGCATGAAGTTGCCCACACGCGTCACGCGCGGATCGTTCTGGGCGGCCCACTGTGGCGTACCGCCTTTTTCGGCATCGGCGCGCATGCTGCGGAACTTGTGGACACGGAAAATCTTGCCATCCTTGCCGACCCGCTCCTGCGAATAGAAGACCGGGTTACGGTCTTCCAGCCACACGGCCAGCGCCGCGCCGAGCATGATCGGGAACGTGACGGCCATGATCAAGGTGCTGCAAATCAGGTCGAACCCGCGCTTCATGAAAATCCGGATGAAACTCTGGTCAAAACCACCGCCGAACACCAGCCAGCTCGGCTGCAGCGAATCAACGCGAATCTGACAAGTTTCGCGCTCGAAGAACGTGGCGGCATCGGTGACCTTCACGCCTTGCAGCTTGCAGTCGAGCAGTTCCTTGATTGGGAAGCTGCCGCGCCGGTTTTGCACTGACACCACGATTTCCTGCGCGCCATACTGGGTCGCCATCTTGACGAGCGAGTCGCCCTCGCGCACCTTGAGCACATCGGCGGCCGGCACGCACATTTCATCGCTGCCAACTGGAATGAAGCCGACGACCTTGTAGCGGTGGTAGCTGTTCTTGTTGATGGCCAGGTCGCTGCATTCCTTGGCCAGCGCACCATTGCCCAGGAACAGGATGCGCGACTGCATCAGGCGCAGTTCGGATGTCTTGAAGAAGATGATGCGTGCAATGAAAATGCCGGCTGCAGCAAGGCCAAAGCCCAGTAACAGGATGCCACGACCGAAGTACAGGTCGGGCGCCACATAAAACACCAGCGTCAGGATCAGGAAACCCATCAGGAACGCTGGCATCAGCTTCATGAAGAACGGATGGCGCAAGCCTTCGTCGAAATCGAGCTGGTACATGCCCATGGCGCTCATGCTGAAGCTAACCGCCACGGCAAATGCGACAGCCGAAGCCAGGAAGTGATCGAACTGGTCGTGCGTGAGCGGTGCGCCGATGTCGAGAAAACGCATGGCTGCGCCTGCATAGGCGGCGCCCAACAGGATCAATATTTCCACGAATAGCAGGACGAAAACGATCTTCGACACGTAGTGGTTAGAGATCCGAAACATGTTATTCCCCAGAATTGATGATTACGCTTACTGCATGCCGAGATGCCGAATGCACGCGTCGTACATCCGCTACACCACCGTTGCCTGTGTTGGCAGCTACTAACTTCTTCGATTAATTGTCAACCAATACAACGGCAACCACACGTAACGTTACACGTTGAAATACGCGCATGCGCT
>Ga0308158_10001049_pt1 | contig 32571 bp, 30 predicted proteins | sample PhyBR2_FD_201038 | JGI IMG/M metagenome (GOLD analysis project Ga0308158, IMG submission 201038) | Phyllosphere microbial communities from UC Gill Tract Community Farm, Albany, California, United States - DLSLB.R2 | ecosystem: Host-associated > Plants > Phyllosphere > Unclassified | place: USA... | reverse complement strand
CAAAGAATTTGCAAAAGATGGTTCTGAATCATATCGCGCAAAGCTCCTGTCTGCTCATAAAAACTGGCTCTTGTTTCCACTCCTACTTCTTCGGCAACCGTAATCTGCACCGATTCTATATGTCTGTGGTTCCAAAGAGGTTCAAAAATTGAATTTCCGAACCTGAACGCCAAAATATTCTGAACTGTTTCTTTACCTAAATAATGATCGATACGATAAATCTGTTCTTCCTGAAAAGTTTGTGAAAGAAGATTATTCAGCTCAATGGCAGATTCTTTATTGTGACCAAAAGGTTTTTCGATAATAATTCGATCTGTTGCAGGATCAGATGCTATTGACGTATTTTTAAGATGATTTGAAATTACCGATACAAAGTTTGGTGCAATGGACAAATAGAAAAGTCTGTTTCCTCTCATTCCGTACACTTTATCGAAATTTTCCAGTTCCTGATATAATTTCTGATAAGAGCTTTCTTCATCAAGCTGATGCTGAAAATAGCTGATGTGAGCCTGAAAACCAGCCCACTCTTCCTTGATTACGGTCTTCCTGGAAAAACTCTCCAGATTTTCCTTAATATAAGCTCTGAATTTTTCATCCGTATTTTCGGCTCTTCCTAAAGCTAAAATATTAAAACCTTTTGGCATTCTGCCATCGATATATAAATTGTAAAAGGCTGGAAAAAGCTTTCTTTTTGCCAAATCCCCTGTTGCACCAAAAATAACGATCGTTGTTGGATGCAAGATTGTATTGTCACTCATTGTTGGGATTTAGTTATTTACGTTTTGCCATGAAGTATGAAAGACTCCTTCTCTGTCAGTTCTTTGGTAAGTGTGCGCACCAAAATAATCACGCTGAGCCTGAAGCAGGTTTACAGGCAAAGATGCTGTGGTGTAAGCTTCGAAATACCCTAGGGCCGACTGAATTCCTAGGCTTGGAATTCCGTTTGATACAGCAAAAGCAGCTGTTTTTCTTAATGACGAAATTTTATCTTTTACAATTTCTGAAATTTCCTGATCCAATAAAATATTAGATAAGTTATCGTATTTTGAATAAGCCAGATAAAATTTTTCCAATAAAACAGAACGGATGATACATCCACCCCTCCAGATTTTAACAACATCTTTTAACGGAATTTCAAACTGATATTCTTCAGAAGCTTTTACCAATAATGCCAAACCTTGAGCATAACTGATTAAAGTAGATAAATATAAAGCTTCCCCCACCTCTTTGATGAACAATTCTGTATTTTCAGGAGTTTTTACTTCTTCTTTAGCATATAGTTGAGATGCTTTCACGCGCTCATCTTTGTAAGCGGATAAAATTCTTGATGTTACTGCAGTATCGATGGTCGGAATAGACACACCAATTTCCATAGCCTCCCCGGAGGTCCATTTTCCGGTTCCTTTTGCTCCTGCTTTATCTAAAATCTTGTCGACAAGAAAACCGTCTGTTACATCATCTTTTTGCTGGAAAATATCTCTTGTTATTTCAATAAGGAAGGAATTCATCTCGCCTTCATTCCATCTCTTGAAAACTTCATACAATTGTTCATTGTTAAGATTAGCTCCTTTTCTCAGTAAATCGTATGCTTCACTGATTAATTGCATGATGGCATATTCAATACCGTTGTGAACCATTTTAACATAATTCCCTGCCGCTCCTTTCCCCATATAAGCGGTGCAAGGTTCCCCGCTTACTTTTGCCGAAATAACTTCCAGCATAGGCTTCACCAAATTGAAAACTTCCAAATCTCCACCTGGCATAATACTCGGTCCTCTTCTTGCACCCTGCTCTCCTCCAGAAACTCCCATTCCCATAAAATGAAGGTTTTTAGAAGCTAAATCAGCTATACGTCTCTCGGTATCTTTGAAATAAGAATTTCCTGCATCAATTACAACATCTTTTGGGCTCAGAAGCGGTGTTATGCTTTCAAGAACAGCATCAACCGGTTTGCCTGCAGGAACCATCAAAATAATTTTTCGCGGACTGTCTAAACTTAACACAAATTCCTCTAGAGAAACAGATCCAACAACCTTTGTCCCTGAAGCCACTCCTTTACGAAGTTCTATTACCTTTTCTTCATCTAAATCAAATCCTACGGCAGAAAAACCATTATCTGCAATATTGTAAAGCAGATTTCTTCCCATTACACCCAGACCAATGACCCCGTAATTATACTTTTCCATTCTTACTTAAAGTTTATGTTATAAATCAAATTTACTGAAATGCATGCCAGTAAAAAAATTATCTAAAATTTTCTTTCAATCGTTACACTAGTTACACCTATTATCTGTACATCGCAATATGGTTTTAATACATTGATCAGCAGCATGCATTAGCAATTAAAGCTTGATCTGATAAATGTGCTTACGCATGTCCACCAATTGCTGCCTTAGCTTAACCTGATCTGGCGCTACCGGAAGTAAACTATGCGAGCAAAGTTCTTGAACTTCCTGAAAGAGCTTTTGCGACCAGACAAAAAGATCATCATAGCTATAAGCGCCATCCTTGATACCCAGGAGCTCCTCCCTATTGGGACGTCGTATTAGTAGTTCACTTTTGGACAAAATCTCTTTTGCCTGTTGCAATAGACGTATGGTATGCATCATATTTTTGGCATCATAGCCTTGTCCGTGATTCATTGTCCCCTCAAAGCGCGCCTCATTGCGTTCTGAAACCCAGCTAAAATATTCATTATAGGCCTTGCAATAAGAAGAATAAGCTTCGTGATTAACAAAAAGGTACGCACAAAGTGTTTCCTCCTTGAGGATAGAACTGCATGAGACCTCGTTACTATCTATTGTAGCCACGACACCTTTGTAACCCAAAGTCTGGGTCTGATCATAAAACAAGGCATACATTCCTTTTGCATGTTCGATCTTTGCTAATCCACAGTTTTCCTGTTTCCATTGCCGCTTGCTTAACCAAGCTCTTAACGGTAAACTACCATGACCAGCTATGATAAAGCAGAAATCCAGCAAACTTTTACGTTCACGGTCCATTGGATTGTTGATTTTCTTATTCAATCCTTTTGCTTTCCGCACCTGTACCATCGCGTATTGCGCAAAGGTCATAGCGGCCTCTCGCGTGAGAAAATCTTGCATTTTAAATTGCTCCACGATTGGATCTTTATATACTATGCAATCGGCAGGACTAGCCAATAGCTCCAATACTGTAGGATTACTCTTTGACAGGAGCTCGACAAAGCGCCCTAGCTCATAGTAAACCTCATCATTGCTGGCATTAGCCACTTGGGCAATATATTGACCGCCCAAGTAATATTCCGGGGGCAGATAAAATACCCCCCTGATATCGGTATCGGAAGATGCTGTGGCCAGTCCATATGACCGGCTGCCGACAACGGCCTCAAACAGGATCAGCCCGTTCTTTCGAAGTTCGTCTATAGTCATCTTAGTAGGATTTTAAAGTATTTCTCCAGTCCTTCCTTATCCGATACGGATACGGGAACCTGTTTTACTTGATTCTCTAAATGTATTAACCTTGTTTCAATATAACTCCTTATGGTCGCTGAACAGCTGTATATAAACCCTTCATCGACTTGGCTCTTCAACTGGCGCAATTCCATAACTTCGACCTTAACAACATCAGGCAATAATACGGATAGTTCGGCCAATGTCATGGGCGCATAACTGCGATAGGTCGTACACCAGTCTGCTGCAAGTAAAGATCTTAGGATATAAAATAAGCTTTTGAGTTTCATTGTTTCCCGTTGAAGATCTTCTAGCTTGCTGCGGACGATCCCTAAATAATGATGGGCGTGCCTACGGCCGTCAAAATAATTTTCCATCATTGTCCTAAAACTTGTTTTGAATCCGGTAGACTCGTAATAGAGCACTGGTGACTGAATCCATTCAAATGGACTGACATTACTCTTATACAGTAATGTGAGTACTTTAAACAGATCCCAACCTGCTATATCAAGCTCATCGATTATCGGAAACCGCATTTCGGTAGGCAGCGGAAACAAGCGTGTGTAGTCCTCCGCTTTTCTTATATAAATAAACCGAACGTCGTAATCACTGTCGATTGACGGAAAACCCCAACCCCGACTTCCTGATTCACAGGCGAAAAGTATACGTACTCCTTCGCTCGCTTCTATCTCCATTAGCTTCTTGATGATATGTGCTTTCATTTCTTTGCTCCTTTTTTTTAATTTTCATTAACACAAAGATCGATTGCGATACTGAAGCCTTTTTGCGCATTCAAAAAAGAGAACAAAAATATAATGAGAACGCTTATTATCAGGCAAATACTTTTCTTACACAAAATTGAAGCTTACACAGGGATATAAAAGTACGCAGATATATTGCGTAGCATAAGGCAACTAAAAGTGTCTATGGTATATGGGAGATACCGAAAAGTCTTTCATAAACCGTAGTGTGGTTGGTTTATGGAAAACCGCATCCGATTTAATAAACAATCGTAGTCTAGTAATGAAATAGACAACTAAACAAAAGCCTCAATTATATCCGTTAAGGAAGGCATTATAAGCAAGACGTATTCTTTTGAAATACATCAATTCGTTATCTTGCTAAAATTCATGCTCAATGAAGCTAATAAAAGGAAGTACTTCTATTTAGCTTACGGACAATTTAATATTCGTTGCCCGCAATTTACGATTCGTAATCGTCTTGTTATTATTCACTATGGGACAAGCGTTTACTCACCATTACTTCGGTAAAAAATCCATAATACATAGCAGATCACTTTGCGATCGGGGGTATTTTCCTACGTCCAGTATCTTACAGCACCAGGCGACATTTTAGTATTAATGCTTATTTATTAATTTCGCAAATTAGTTCATTTTTCAAAAAAAATATGCAAAATTCAAATTTTATTAGATTATTTCCATTCATTTTACTCGTCATTTTTCAATCCTCTTTTGTAAATGCTCAAGAAAAAATAAAGGTAATTTTATTAGGAACCTACCATTTCAATAATCCAGGAAAAGACATGATTAAAGAAAAGGAAAGAAATATCTTATCCAAAGAAAGCCAGCAGGATCTGGATAATGTAGTGGAAAAAATCTATGCCTCTAATTATAGACCTGACCAGATATTTGTTGAAAGCAGCTTCAATATGAAGAAACAACTCAATACAAATTACCAGTCCTATCTGAAGAACAAATATCATGAGTTCACAGATACGATAAAAGATGCAAGGATGAAGCGATATTATATCGAAGGCGAAACGTTTCAGTTGGCCTTCCGACTGGCAAAAAAATTAAATCATCAGGAATTGTTCCCTATTGACAGTATGATAGAAATGCGATTCGATATTTTGCTAAAAGAGGTTAATTCGAATCCTGAGTTAAAAAAGGAATTTGACGAAATAAAGAAATCCTTATCGAATGATTGTTTAGAAAAAAAAGATCTAAGCCAGGTATTTTTATGCTTGAATCAAAAATCCAAATTAGATAATAACCTTGGCTTTTATTTTTCATTCGCAAACAAAGTCATGATTGGGAAAGATTATTTTGGGGCTAGACTGGTTACCGATTGGTACAAAAGAAATTTAGTCATGTACTCAAATATTCAAAATCAATTAAAGCCAGACACAAAAACCATATTCATCCTGGTTGGTACTGGACATGCCGCGATATTTAGAACATTTTTTGAAATTGATAAAAGTTTTGAGTTAATAGACCTGACAAAAATTTTAAACTGAGATCAATAAATCATGATCGGTCGTTTGAATTGCTTCTCCGATGAAATTATCTGCTTATTATTTCATCGGAGAGCATGGTACAGAGTCAATACTGTGTTTAAAATAGTTCTCAACGATCTCATTAAATTTATTCATTATCATAGAAGGTGCTATCTAAACGTGTTCCATCTTCTGCGCCAATGGCCCATCTTTAATCACAAGACTCGACCAGCCCGGGCAAGATCCCTCGGTTAGTTTTGCAATCAATCTAGATGCTAGAAATATTTTCGCTATTGTTTGTTCGCCAAAATCCCAAGCTACTTCTACAGGTGAACTCCCGCGAAATGGTTCGAGATTTTCGCTGACAAATTCCGCCGGATTTAAAAACGGTAGATTTGCCTTGCTATACCATTCAGGTTTAGTCGGAGTTGGAGCACTATTATATAACCATATATCTCCAACGATTCTTTTCTCCTTCAATAAGTATGCATAACATACCTTATCATTATCTTCGATTAATACGGCAAATTCTGGATGGTCATTCGAAACATATTTTGTTAAACTAGCCATAATTCACTTCATTAAAAAAAACGTCTGCACGGTATCAGTACCCAATGGAGGCAACCCTCCCAGCCAAAAACTTCGTAGCGATGCTTTCCATCAGTCCACTCAAGGCGCTGCAGCACAAAGTCGACATAGCCCGATTCGACGTGCTCCCGAAAAGAGCTTTTGGTGACTTGTTCCAAGGGGTTGTACAGCATAGGGCTAAGTTAGGATTTAATCAGTAAACTCTTTCTTGTTCTTTCGGATATAGTCAACCTGAATTTTTTGCAAGTTTTTCGTGTCATTAAGTTTATAGAATTCATCGTCAAATTTGTTCAACGGATTGTTCTCATAGGATTTACTAAAACCTTCTACCGTGCCATCCTGATCTTCAGTTATTTTCGATTTCTCTTTTTTAAACGTGTTGTTTGCTCGCTCGGTCAGATCGGCAAATTTCGTTGCGCCGACTAATTTCAACGCTTCTGGTAGCGCTTTGGCAAATTGACCACTTGAATTGAAATAAAATTGATTATAGCCTCCATTATTTACTTCTGCTTCTAATTGGACGATCATATAAATTGCTTGTCTTGATTTGTTCCAAGACATGACGATTTCATATTCTTTATCATATGCTGCCGATAGCTTACGAAAGAGATTATCATAAACGACTTCTAATAACATTTCATCTGAAGTCGTATCAATAATGTGTTCGGTTAATGGGACCTGGATTGATGGCTTACTATTGTTTTGCTGAATACGTTCAGAGCAGCCAAACAAACTTAAAATTATTATTAATATAATTCCAATGGTAATAATTTGTTGTCTCATTGATTTTATTATCGTTAAAACTTTTTAGTACACAAAGATATGCAATAATCCTATTCATGGAGATTTCGGAAGCCTTGACCATACAATTTCGGAAATCGCTGATCAGATGAATAGTTTTTATTTTCCAAATTTAGGATAGTTTTTCATTACCTATTCGCCTGAGTCCAGTGATTTTTCAATCTGGCAATTGATTTTATAATAGACCACATTTGTCTGTATTGATAAAAGAGAAATCGTCTGCAATAATATAAGTTCCGGCGGTATATGTCTTCAGATTGATTTTATAATATCTCTTATCTCCATCTGTCCATTCTGATTTAAGTGAGACAGACTCTTCCCGAAAGTTTTGTGATTTAGAAAATTGATAGGTGCTCCCATTATTAAAAATGCCTTTAAAAAAAATCAATTTAAACTGCGGTATATAGCCATAGTCCTGGGCTGCTATTTTCTTCAATTCTGCCTGAATTTCCGCATCTGAGAATTTTTCTCTAGGATTTGAATTCAGGTATTTCATTATTGCCGCCGCTTTCTTTTTATCGTAATCGTCGTATAGATACAGGCTATCATTGCGCAGTAGAAAGGTTCGCTTTTGCATAAATTGAACATAAACGTTCCCATCCCCCTGATTATCGATCGGGTATTCGAATACGTTGAAATCCTTTTTGGCAAAGGCTTCTTTCATTCGGCGGAGATTGTATTGCATCCCTCCACCTGAAGAGTAAATAATGATGGTGTCTCCTTTGATCATACGATAGGCATGTTTTTCGGGACAATTCTGAAAATATTCGAAACCTTCAGGGCATCGCGGATTATCGAAAGTAATATTATTGGCTACCAACCATGCTGCCATCTCTCTTTCCTGATCATTTTGCGGATTACGGCCCCTGACATTCTCCATATTGAGAACGGGCTGACTCTGACTATATTCGTACACGGCCTGACCGTATGTTTTTCCCCTATTTTGCTCCTTGTATAAAAATGACCGTAGTTTGCTAAGGTCGTAATGTAACAATTGTGCCATTGCTTGCAAACCGTGAACAAATGTAGAATCATTCTCCAACCTCGGATCAATAATCCTATCTTTATACACCGAAGTGAGAAGTAGAAAATGACGTGTCTGCCAGTACAGGGCTGTCTTCTTTGATTCGTTAATATGATCTACAATATCACTCAGGTACTCTTTTTTATTTTTCACTCCCTCTAGGCTATACGTTAACAAATGTAGCATTTCTGGCTTAAAGGTGAGCTGACGGTCAATGGAATCTGTATCGCTCAATGTGTAGATCGTAGCAAGGTTTTCATCAATACTCGCCTTGGTAGCTTTAATAGTTTTTAGCTGTTGATAGGTCAATGGCTTCTGCGCAAGAATGATCTGTGAACAGGAGATTAACAAAAGTATAAATAGGTTTTTAATCAATATCATGGTAAATGGTCAATAATAGCGTACCCGTACTAAATAAAGCGTTTACATGCTGGTCAATAGCTGTAGAATAATTGCGAATACTCGCACAAAAATATTCTTTAACACATCTTTCAACTTCATAAAATATAGTTCCTCACAGAACTGATGTTTGGCATTCATCCACCCGGTATATTTCTCCGTATGCCTCCGCAATTACATGGTATCAAGATACAAAATAGTTGCATTAAATCTGGTATAAATGCTTCATGCAGTATTCTCATTCTAGAATTTCTTAGGTATAAAGAGCAACCTGGAGATCTATTCCGAGGTACTGTGATCGTACCGCTCCTCTACCCCATCCTGACAATAAACAAGAGGAATTTTGGATTTGGTTCCAACCCTGCTATCAAGTAAGCCAAGACTAGCCGACCTAAATGATATTTACAAGTAGCTGGATAATGAATAGTTTAACGATGATATTATGGAATCTGATGACTAATAAGTACTATAATGCGATACCCAAAGATCGGATCAAGGATGAAATTATAGCAAGTTATTTTAATAAATTTTCTCACTGCATTAACCGCTCGCAGAATTCGATAATTAAATAAAATTATATCTCTTAATCACCAGTGATAGCATTGAAATGATTAATTTTAGTCAATAGGATATGATGAATTGTAAACCACTAAAAATATAGTATGAAAAAAATATTTTTTGCTTCTGTCATGACGTTATCGCTGCTCTCCTGCAGAGATAATAAATCTGATAATTCCCCTGTAGACAACGTAATAGATAATGCAGGTTCGTCAGTTTCCGGCTCCTTTAAAAGTTATCGGGGCGATGAGCTGAGCGTAAACCGGATCTATTTTGAGTTGATTAAAAATGATAAAAACCTGACGGCGCTCAATACCAAAATAGTAAACACCTTTGAGGAGAGCGAAAAAACTTTAGCCGTGTATAAAAATATACTTAACACCTCTGCCTCTTATTATCAGGATGCTCATCAGCAGACAAAATCTATCACAGATTCATTAGTCAGGCAACAGGTAGAAAAGGAAATTTTGGCCAGTTCTGAACAGTACGATCTCAAAGTAAAATATATAAAGGAACGGATTGATCTGATCAACAAAAATAATGAAACCTTGACAAGCCTCTATACCGCTTTTAAAATCAGAAAAACGCTCCCTGAAATTGAAAAATATCAAAATGCACATCCTTTACAAAAGGATAGTCTGGATCATTTCGTTAATAAACAGAATAGCCTTCTGGAGGAATTAAAAAATTTAAGATAGATGTTATGAACAGATCAGATCTTATTTTTATAACTTAAATTATGGATAAAAAGAATTCTTTATTTTTTATCACTCTATTTTGCAGCCTCTCGCTGTCCGCTCAGACCGAGCGTAATTTCTCAGGCTGGGGCGCAGTTTTTTCATCCTATAGATTCAGCCCAAAATTCAGCATACATCTGGATGGACAGCTGCGGAGTACAGATGAGATCAGACATTTGCAGAGCTTTCTAATAAGGCCTGGCCTGAATTTTCATGTATCTGACAATAAAATTTTGACCATTGGCTATGCTTATATCAAAAACTGCCGTGTGATAGACGAAACGGCTTATATGCTGCCCGAGCACCGAATCTGGGAGCAATTTATCTATAATCAGAATCTGGATATCAGCGGCCATACTACCTCACTCCAGCATCGGTTCAGGCTGGAGCAACGTTTTATCGGAAAAACTTATCCGGACGAAAACTCAATGCTGATTGATGGCTATGAGTTTTCGCATCGGCTGCGCTACTTTGTCAGAGGCGTGTTTCCGATCGTTAAAACCAAAAGTTTCACCGACGGTGCTTTTATCTCTCTGCAGGACGAGATCTTTGTGAATATCGATAATGCACCAACTTTGACCAACGGAAATTTTTTTGATCAGAATAGAGCATACATGTCTTTAGGATGGCGCTTTTCGCCAAAGTTTGACCTTGAGTGCGGATACATGTATCAATATGTAAATGGTAAGAATACGGATGTCAAAAATAATATTATTCAGTTAGCTGCTTATGTACGCCTTTAATTTCTTTACTGTTTTATTTTTAGCTTATTCTAAACAAAATTGGCAATTTGGCTGTTTACAGAGAGTCTCAAGATAGGCAGTGTAAATGATTTCTTGCTTTAATGACCATATCCCTTACATTTATTTGGAAGCAATTTTTATATGCGATTAATTTACCTATCCTCGTTTCTTTACCTTCTACTTGCCGCATTTCCAGCACTTGCGCAGGAGCCTTTTGCCCCCCAACAGAAACACTTGGAAAAAACCTTCAAGATCAATCCAGAAGGAGATTCTCTACAACTCGACGTTTTTTATCCAGACAGTCTTCTTGCTGTTCAGAAAGCACCTGTAATTGTTGTCATCCACGGCGGCGGATGGGTGGATGGAAACCGTTCATTGGAGACTATACCTTATATGGTTGAATTTCGGAGACGTTTCAATGCAAATGGTTTTATTGTGGCAAGCATAGATTATACATTGCCCAGCAAGAATGTCCACTTTCCAAGCCCAATTGTGGACTGTAAAGATGCAGTGCGGTGGCTGAGGGCTAATTCAGCGCAGCTCGGTATTGATAGTGAAAATATTGGATTATGGGGCGGTTCGGCCGGAGGACATCTCGCCCTTCTGGCTGCCTATACCGATGATGATGTCTGGAAAGGCGAACCAGGTCTAGCGTCTTATAGCGCAAAAGTTGATTATGTGATAGACAATTTCGGACCTACCGATCTCAATGCATTGTTCCGTCCCAATGTGGGCCTCTTCAGCAAACTTTTGGCAAAGATATTTATGCCTGAGCTGCTTGGCATTAGAGAAAAACTGATGTTTGCACTTACCGGTCACTCTCTAAAAACTGAAAAGCCGCAGTTAATGGAATCTCTTAGCTTGTACTCACCCATCAATTATGTCAGCAGCAGGCCTGTGCGTACACTGATTATCCATGGCTCTGCCGATAATGTTGTGCCCATTCGCCAATCCAAAAATCTTGCAGAGCTTCTCCAGAAAAATAACATTCCGTTTAAATTTATCACCGTAAAAAAAGGTGATCATGGACTGAACAATATTTCAGACCAGGAGATGGTACTGCTGATCAAACAGACCATAGCTTTTGTCACCCAATCGGATTTATCACTGGTCAAGTAGTAATATATCCAAGGGATCATCCATATTGCAATAGTCTTAAACTCAGAAAATGACATCTTACTTGATTGGCTTCGATGAAACTGCCGTTGAAATGGGAATTTCCGGGGGGGGAAGATCGAAACCGGAGAATTTAAAGAAGAAAGCTCTCCCCTTTTGTATACAGCCTACAATCTGGAGAAGTAAAAGCGCTGGAGCATGCCCAGGCAATATGGGTAGCGATAGATCAATTGCTTGACTATGACTGGGCTGAAGCTGACCTGCCTATTGTAAGGGAGTATATTGCATACGCTACATCAATTAAATAAATAATAGCAGTTATCTGCGTCATAAAATCTAGAGCCGACAGCAACTGAATTTACAATCTATTAATTATCAACGTAATTAGGGTTTATAATCTAAACTTTATAAACTATAGACTAACACTTCTTTATTAACTTTTTTTGCAGTTTCCAGGGCTTTATCGAATACAACTGATAGATTTTCACCATCGCTGGTATAAAAATAACTGTCCAGACTGGTTATTGTTTCAGCAATATTATCACCCCATGGCGGCCGTTTTGACAGATCTTCGATATCCCAGATTACCATAGAAGGAGGATATTCTTGCAATTCGACAAAAATCTTTTTTATTTCTTCACTAGCCAGATCTAATTTATGAGGAGGTAAACTTCTATAATATAATTCTTCCATAATTAAGGGGAAACGACTTCCCCATTTATTATTCTCAAGGTTGTAAGCAACTGTTGAAAAGAAAGAATGTAAAATATTTCCATTACCTATTTTGTAAAAGATTGGGCCTACTTTTAATCCTACCATATTTTAAATTTAATCATATTTTTTCAATTGGAAACGGTGACTTTATTTTCAAATCCACTACTATACTTGATTCCCTTTGGGCAACTTTAAAACGCATGGATTGTTTAACTTACAACACGATATACTCTTTTCTAATAAAGAGATTGAACAGCTTATGTTAATCTGATAAGGGAGGTTATATGGGTAACTTTTATTAAATTTAAAATATTGTTATCATCGGCTATGTCGATGCAAATTTCCTAATATTATTCTATACCCAATGAGCAAAATAGTCAACGTTATTAAAGGAGATATCACTAAGATCGAAGTCGATGCAATTGTAAACGCTGCAAACAGCTCTCTACTTGGCGGTGGCGGTGTAGATGGTGCCATTCACCGGGCAGGTGGTCCGGCTATTCTGGAAGAATGCCGAATGATAGTGGCCCGGCAAGGAGGCTGCAACACAGGTGAAGCAGTTATTACAACGGCTGGCAATCTACACGCTAAATATGTCATCCATACCGTAGGTCCTGTTTGGAATGGCGGCCAAAGGAATGAAGAGAGCCTCCTCACTAACTGTTACTTCAACTCCCTCCGACTGGCTGTGGATAACGGCTGTACAACAATTGCTTTTCCGAATATCAGCACAGGTATATACAGGTTCCCCAAGAACTTGGCTGCCCAAATATCGATTAACGCGATAAATCAGTTTCTTGAATCAGATACAACAATCAAACGAATTACAATAGTTTGTTTTGATGATGAAAATTTCGAGCTATTAAAACAATTACCTCGCCGGTAATCTTGTTGTGGATATCGTCCTCACATTGGCTCTCCATTTGTTTCGGCAGATGAAATAATTATGGAAGTGCTCTCCTTCTTAAAACCACCATTATCAGGGATATTTTGGATAAGTGGTTTCTAGTACTTCTAAATGATCGATAATCCAACGAATAAAGCAATCAAGTATCCAATGATAATTGCGGCTTTTTATTTATTTATGACCAAATGTTAATGCAAGAATACAAAATCAAACTTCGATCATAGAAACAAGGTTTTAAATTTGAATTTCTTAACTTTGTTAAATGGAGACAAAAATAGTACGCAGTGTTTCGGAGTTCAACAATGAACTTAAATTGCAAGGTTTTAAAGCTTTTCAGATAGAAGACGATAGTAATGCTACGCGGATATACAGCCGTAAGGATTTCTTTAAAATCTGTCTTACAACTGGAATTAGCAAAATCCACTATGCAGATAAAAGCTTTGAACAGGAAGGTACAATCTTATTCTTTGGAAATCCGCATATTCCCTATTCATGGGAAACTATTTCTACTAAATACGTCGGATACACCTGCTTATTTTCCGAAGAGTTTTTAAAACAATCTGACCGCTTAGAAAGCTTACAGCAATCTCCTTTTTTCAAAATAGGTGGTACGCCCGTGCTGAAAATCGCTGAGGATCAAAGGTTATTCCTCAACACTCTTTTCCAAAAAATGATCGAAGAACAGGAAAGTGACTACGCTTTTAAGGATGAACTGATACGTAATTACATCAACCTAATTATTCATGAAGCACTTAAACTGCAGCCTTCTGAAATCTATAGCCCTAGTAAGAATGGTACTGCCCGTATAGCGTCAGTGTTTCTGGAACTATTGGAACGACAATTTCCTATCGAAACACCTTCAAGTCCATTAAAAATGAGAACGGCGCAGGATTACGCTCAAAACTTGAACATCCATGTCAACTATCTGAATCGTGCTGTAAAAGAGGTCACCGGTAAATCCACAACAACACTGATCACTGAAAGAATTATAACAGAGGCCAAAGCTCTGTTACAGCACACGGACTGGAATATTTCAGAGATAGCCAGTGCATTGGGATTTGAATACGCAACCTATTTCAATAACTTCTTTAAAAAACTTACAGGAACAAATCCAAAATCTCTACGGGAATCTGAAGTTTGAAATTCTTAATTTTTAGTTTGATAATCGTTAACATCAACTTGCTATCCTGATCTACCTTTGTATCTATAATAATAAATGTAATACAGATATGAAAATAGCAGCAACATTGATGGTTATGTCTTTCCTGTTTTCAGGGAACACTTTCGCAAAAAATATACAATCAAACCAAAATTCAAAGAAAATGGATACATCAACAGATCATTACACATTTCAATTAAGTGATAAAGTAACCCGTCAAAAAGTAAGTTTTAAAAACCGTTACGGTATAACGCTTTCAGGCGACTTATATATTCCCAAAAACAGTGACAGCAAAGTTTTTTCTGCTCTTGCAATCTCTGGTCCGTTTGGCGCAGTGAAAGAACAGTCCTCCGGATTATATGCAAACCAAATGGCTGAAAGAGGATTCATTACCCTGGCATTCGATCCCTCCTATACAGGCGAAAGCAGTGGTGAACCACGTAATGTAGCTTCTCCTGACATTAACACCGAAGATTTCAGTGCTGCTGTTGACTTTTTAGGGCTACAGAAAAATATTGACCGAAACAGAATCGGGATTATTGGAATCTGCGGATTTGCTGGTTTTGCCTTAAATGCAACCGCGATGGATAAGCGTATTAAGGCTGTTGCTACAACGAGTATGTACGATATGACCCGCGTCATGTCAAAAGGTTACAATGATGTGGTAACTATTGAGCAACGAACACAAACTCTTGAACAACTAAGCCAGCAGCGCTGGAAAGATGCTGAAAATGGAACATATGCTCCATCATCAAACAATTTGCCTGAAAAGCTGACAGGCAGTGAGCCTCAATTTGTAAAAGATTATTTTGATTATTACAAAACACCTCGAGGGTTTCATAAACGCTCGATCAATTCAAACGCTTCATGGACCGCAACTTCACCCCTATCGTTTATGAACATGCCTATCCTTTCTTATATAAAGGAAATTGCGCCACGTCCGATGTTGATCATTGCAGGAGAAAATGCACATTCAAGATATTTCAGCGAAGATGCCTACACAGCAGCTTCGGAGCCGAAGGAGCTAGTGATTATTCCAGACGCCGTTCATGTTGATCTGTATGATCGATTGGATAAAATTCCTTTTGACAAACTGACAGCATTTTTTAAAGACAATTTAAAATAGACCGATCAATTTCACTAATTTAGGTATGTAACGCTGATCATATATTCAACCTCAAATTACAAACAATATGAAAAGATTAATCGTTATCCTAATTATGGCGGCAAGTTTATCCGCCTGTAACACTAAAACAGATCATACAATGAGCACAACAAAAATATTTCCGCAAGGAGAACAGTTGCCTAAGGAGTGGTTTACTGGAAATGCGTTTTTACAACCTTTGGTTGCAAAGGATAAGAACAATGATTTTTCGGCAGGAAGCGTAACTTTCACACCGGGTGCAAGAACAAATTGGCACACCCATCCTAAAGGTCAGGTTTTGCTGGTGATTGAAGGAAATGGGCTTTATCAGGAAAAAGGAAAGCCTGCACAATCAATAAAGAAGGGCGATGTCATCAATATTCCTGAAAATGTAGAACATTGGCATGGCGCTACTGCTGACAGTCAGATGGTGCATGTTGCCATAACTAATTTTAAAGAGGATACTCAGGTTACCTGGCTTGAGCCGGTAACTGAAGAAGAGTTTACGTTGGCTAATAGATAATGAATATATTCCCCTTCCAGTCTGGAGGGGGATGGTTCTATTAAATATCCCAATAATTGTACACCGTAATACGTGCTATTTAGGCATGATAGAGCCCTTCGGGGTTCAATATATATAAAACCAAGTTCGTCGTAAAATATTTTGCCATGATCTCGATAACATAAACAAATATCGTGCAAAAAACACTTCTCCTCGCCCGCATCAGGCATTGCAAATCCATCCATCAACACCATGATATAGACTTCACTAATTGCATAATTCTTTATTTGCAATAGTTAAGTTTTAGGTGTCAAATCTCACAAACAGCTTTCGGGTTTGAAGAAGTTGTATTGAAGCGCGACAGCATTGCTGTCCACACTAGATTGTTTTTGTGCAAAAATATTCGTGGAAAATATGAATGTCGCTAGTAGTGCAGACAAACGAAGATATCGGTATAGAAATATCATGTTAAAGGTATTTGATCGATGAATTTACGGTTTAATCCTGATAATCCTCTGTTTATTTATTGACAATTTAGTGGACTATTTGACTAAATCACGAGCTATTTTGCAGTTTCTTCGCCAGCTTTCTGAAGGTACAGCTACTGGATTGAAAAACTTTTTCATAAAGTAGGCGAGATGTCCTATAAAACCCAGCTTTTGAAAAAATATCTAATAGTCTTGTTTTCCTTTTTTTGGTGTTTTAGTAATTTTTGGGATGAAAATCAAATAGTCGTACCCTTTTATAATCCTTTCCAATTCCAAATCCTCAACCTTCAGCTTCTGTTTAGAAATGGCCTGTTTCAAGGGTCTTAAATCATAGCTATACCAATTGTCATCTTTTACAACGGTTAAGAAAGATTTATATTGATCCAAATCAGCAAATGTTTCACCTTCTTCCTTTCCGATGAGCATAATATGCAATGACTTGCGATAATTTGCCTCTTCAATATTGGAAACTAGATTACCAATATCAAATATTTCCATCAAACTCTCCCCTTTGGGCATGTGATTAGCCCCAAATTTGAAAAGATTCTTTTTATCTTTCCATTCAGGTAGTTTCTCAATAACCAGATGTTTTAAATATTGAATCCTTAATTGATGAATCCGATTTATATATAAATCTCTACTTAATTTTAGTGCTTCAAGCTGTTCTTTCTCGGGAGCTGATAAATTCAGCTCTCTCAATGTGTTTATTTTTGCCAGACAATCGTCAGAAAACAGATAGAATGTGGTATTCTTTTTTGTATCGTAAGCAGCAGAAGTAGCGATCATCTGCTTATAAATTTCTTTTGCTTTGGCATTTTTTGATAGTTTGCTCAATTCAGAAAACAGTAACCGGTCGGAAAATAAACTAATTTGTTCAGCGCCAAATATATTGACATTCTGCTGAACTATATTTTTGAATAAATCGAACTCAGCTTCTCCCTGCAAAAAAGACAACGCTGAACCAGATTCATTACGAAATTTATCCAGTTCAGCGGGAGCTAAGGATTTAATTTTTGCTGTTATTGTGTTGATTGTATAAGGATCAATTTCCAGAATATAATTATCAAACTTATTATTGTTAACCACCGCGTTTGTGAAATATGGAATTTCACTAGTGAAATGTAATTCGCCCAATAATATAGAATTGTTTTTGCTGATCTCATCCTGTAAAGTTATCCACCCCTTGCCTTCAAAAGAGTTGTTACTTTTTTTAAAGGTAGAATAGTTATTTTGAATTATACTATCCATTAATGAGGTTTGAGCGTAACCGAAATTGGCAATAAATAGGGTTAATAATAATAGTTTGCTTCTCTTCATAACTTTTTTAGGAAGATACAACCTTTAAACGACAAAGGCATTGCTTATCGTAGGATTTTTAGCGGAATTTCCTTATTTTAATACTCTTCCATAACTAAAAATGATATATATAGTCGTTTTTTATTTTTACTGTCGTCCAACGTTCTTTTTGCTCAGGCAACACTCATCGTCAGTGTTTTCACGCGAAATATTTGAATATATGTTGTTTTCCGGGGAATGGAAAAGTTATGCTGAGTGAGGGCGAACTGGAATTATTACGGAGATTAGCAGCGATTATAACTACTATAAGAAACTTAAAATCACCTTAACCGCAACTGATGGCACAACTTTTGAGCTCAAAAAACGAATCTAAAATTATTAATAAGCCATAAGTCCTACTAAATTTTAAATGCACAAAAAATTGAAGCAATAAAAATATGAAGACATTGCCAAAAATATTATCGATTAATTTGTTGCTTTTTTTATGTTGCAACATTGCTTATGCACAAAAAGCTCCTCAATGGGTTCTTCCAACTACGCCTTTTAATGAAGCAGAGACAGCAAGATTGATGGAAAGAGGAAGCGCTACCATAGAAGGCACCGCTACACTTAAGAAAAAGGGGAAAGATAATTTTGGGGTTAAAGGAAGCCAGATCCTACTATTCCCGGTAACACCCTATTTCACCGAGTTTCTGGAGTTAAAGAAAAAATTTAATAGTCGTAAAAAGCAGGCTACAATGAGCCCTGTTGCATTTACTTATCGGATAGAAGGTAGATTTTTGGATGACAAAGGTACTTTTCAGTTTACCAACCTGAAACCTGGGAAATATTATATCATTAGTTGGATTGCATTTGCCAAGCAAAAAACCGTTGCCGTGCAAACAGGAACGAGCACCTCTTATAATGTTTACGGATATGCTTTAGGATCTTCGCCAATTTATGAGGATTATCAATACGACGTTTTTATTGAGAATGAAGTAAGTGGTTTTGTTGAAGTCAAAGAAGCTGACACGGTTGTAAATGTAACGGTGAGTAATTAAAAATCAGAGAAAATCATGAAAAAACATTGGTATTTATACATTATCATCGTAGGGATGTTGGTATCTTTCACTAGTCTAGCTCAAACTATAAAAATACCCGATCCGAATTTCAAAAAGCAATTGGTTACTGCGGGTATTGATCTTAATGGAGATCAAGAAATCCAGCTATCTGAAGCACAGAAAGTAACGAAGCTAAGTCTTGATAAAGCAGATATTAGTTCCTTAGTTGGCATTAAAAATTTCACTAACTTAAAAGAGCTGAGCTTTTGGAACAATCAGGTAAAAGTATTAGACTTAGAAGGCATGAAAAATCTGGAAGAGATATTTGGATACAATAACCAGATCCAAAGCATCAACCTTAAGGGGTTGACAAACCTCCGGACTTTACACATTCACCAGAATAAAATTAGCACCATAGATTTAACAGGACTGCAAAAGCTTGAAGAGATAAAAATGCTACAGAATGCAGTCAGCAAAGTGAACATTTCCGATCTTCCAAATCTTGTACATATCGAGTTTCAGAAAAACATGCTCATAGAGTTTAATGTAACTGGATGCCCTGCAGTAAAGCTCATCAGGTTAGACGAGAATCAATTGTCGAAATTGGATTTTAGAAAATTTACTAATCTTGAAGAACTGTCTCTGACGAATAATCCGTTAGTTGATCTTAATGTGTATGGATTAAGAGAACTTAAACAGTTAGATTGCTCTTACACCCACCTATCAAATGTTAATATGAGCGGAACTGTGAGTTTAGGTAAAATGGAGTGGTAATAGCTTTTAATTGAACACAGTTATTCTCCTAAATCTTTTTCAATAGTTTCCAGAGAATCAATAATCTTTGATATCTTTTGGTTCTGCTTTCTGATTTGTCTGGGTCGTAGGAAAAACCACACAATTGCCAACCATAAAAAAGTTAATCCATAAGCTAAGAATGCAGCTATTGTTGACATGTATAAAGCAAATTCATAAAAATAAAAGGCAAAACCAAAAGAAAGCAAAATATAATAGATAGTAATCCCTTTCGTCTGCATAAAAAGTCGCTGACGCTGTAGTTTTTTCAAAGAAGAAAGGTATTCCTGATTGCTGATCGATGGATTTATTTTTCTGATCACGTTGATGTTTTGAGAAAATAAGTACAGGGAAAGTGCCAGCGCAATAAGAATTAGGATGATTCCTAAACTGGTTGTAACCATTTTAAAATTAATTACATTCCAAATGAAAATAATGCAAAAAGCGGTAGCCGTCAGCCATAACAACAGAAGAATTGTGCTGATTAATTGCTTTTTTCTGTATTTTTCTGCAGTAGATTTTATTTCCTGAATGTTAGGAATCTCTGCATTTTTATTGTTCCAAATATTTTGAAAATTGATATTATCTGTTTGCATAATTCTTAAATTTCTTGGTTAATTTTTCTTTGATTCTGTGTATTTTGACCCTAACATTGGCAGGCGTAATTCCTACGACTTCAGCAATTTCGGCCTGTTTCATTTCTTCCAGTTCCAGAGAGATGATGATCCTATCCAATTCGGGTAATTCTGAGATGCATTGGTAAAGAAAATCGGTCATTTTATCTTGTTCCAATTTGTTGTCTTTTTCGGAATTATCTTTGATCTCATCAGAAAGCTCGCTTTTGGGCATTCTCTTTTCTATATTGATCTGTCTTAAGCAAATATTAGTAGCAATTCTATAAATCCAAGTTCCAACTGATGCTTCCTGCCTGAATTTTGGCAATTGCTGAAAAACAGCCACAAATGTTTCCTGACAAAGATCTTTTGCCGCATCATGATCATTCACATAACCCATACAAAGTCGAAATATTCTCTTCCAGTATTCGTGGTATATCTCTTCGAAATTCAAAACCTGCATTGCTGTTTTTATAATTTAGAGGATAAGAAACAGAAAATGTTACACATTTAAATAAAAAAAGCGTCTGAAATATCCATCGTCTCCTTAATTAAAAATTGATTTGCCAAATTCTTTTGATTTTATGTGTATAGCAAAAGTATGGTGATATGGCTATCTGAGTAAAATAAGGCTTATGTAAGTGGGATGTGGGAGATACCAAAAAGTAGAAGATGTAAGCACTTGTAGTGGAGATTGGGATAAGTAATCTTGTAACACCTTTTGTCATTATAGCAATAGCTTCATTCCAATGGAAAGATTTCGTCCCGGAAGAGGTGCAAGATATTTGAGTATGGAATTTTGCGGGCGTGCTTCTACATTCAATAGATTATTTCCTGAAATAAAATAGACGAATTCATACCTTTTTATATTCACCTTGTAACCCAATTGTCCTGATAGCAAGGAATAAGCTGGCATAGCCGGTTCAACATTGATATTTTTGCCTAAATAACGTTGTCTCAGATATCGGTCGAAATTAGCGTTCCCAGAAAACTTTTTGTATTGCAGTGCAATAGATATTCCATATCTACTGGTCGGTAGGTTGGGCATATAGTCTCCTTCTGCCCATTTACGCATGCTGTCATCCGATGTATTTATATTTTTGACCAGATCGGCGAAAGCATTTAACACTACATGACAATCTGCGGCCAATACATGTGTGTAGCCTCCCTCTAGCTCCCAGCCCTGAATCTCGGTGTCTGATGCACGCCATTCCTTGACCAAAAAACCGCCAAAACGGGAAATGCCGGTATGGGCCAAATAGAGATAATTATTAAAAAAACTGCGGTAATGAGTCGCGGACAATTTTAATCCACCATGTTTTATCCCCCCGGATAACTCATAGGAGTCTGAGCTTTCCTTATCAAGTCTATCATCTCCATTTTCTTCCACTAAGATCGCAAAATGGTCATTTCCAGCATAAAGTTCATTGACCCCCGGGGCACGTTCTGCATGTGAAAATGTAGCTTGTAAATAGGCAATGTCAAAAATTGAATAGCTAATATCGCCCGAAAAATGATTTAAGCTAAAATCTCGGGCCCAAAGATTACCTCCGGCTAACCCCCTGCTCCGCTGGTAGGCAGGATCACTCAATGTACGTCGGGCAACCCAGTCATGTCGATAACCTAAATGAAGCGCAATTGGATTAAGATCAATCGTCTGCAAGGTAAAGATACCGCCCTCGCGACTTAAATTATTGGGAATATAACGCCGATCCCCCTCGCCCTCTAAGGCTACAAATGAAAAATCAAATCCGCTCACCCCGGACCAAAAACGGGCGAATTGTTGGGTTATCTCCGATCGAACCGCATGCCGCTCACTATCAAACCTATTGACACGATATCTGCCTAAAATCTCTCGGTCATCAGATAATTCACCTCTATAGCTAAATTTAATCTCCGAGATCAACTGTGTTTTGGGTTTAAAAGCAGATTCTAATTGCCAGGCATATGAATATGTGCGGGTATTGATCGGCTCATATATCGGGGTCCAAACCGTGCTGTGGCTATGCACAGGTTTGTTACGTTGCGCAAAACCGGGAATACCATAATAACTCTCAAGAGCGTAAAGGCCCAGTCCTATTCGAAAGTTTTCCCTGATGTAACTGGCTCCTGCATTGACAGAACGTCTCTCGGCATGGCTATTGGGCATCAGGCCGCGCTCAACAGGGACGTAATCTGTAATCCCATGAACTACTTCGGTATACAGTGGTGTCTTAGGATCCTGTCCAGAGATATATTTGTCATTTTGTGGATTTAGCACCTTTACCCCATTGATAAAGGAATAATTTTCAAAAGTATACAAATCTGCCTCGGACAGGCCCCACTTTGGATCTGCCATATTATCGAGTACAAACTGGCTCAGATAAGGATATAGCGTCAGATTCTGAATCGTTTCGCGGTCTACATTTACCTGCGCCATCGCGGCAGTCAAATGATCTATTTTTGGATCATAAGCAATCGGTGCTTTTGTATTACCAGGGATCTTGAGGTCTCCGTGTGCGAGCCTCATTGCGCCAATATGCCCTACCCAGTACTTGCCAATGTTTGTATTGAAGGCCAGTGACTGTCTATTCCCACTATTGGTTCCTAACTCTGCACTGGCCTGACCTGAAATCTCCTTTTGTAAACGGGTAATCGGAATGCTGTTGTCGCTGAGATTGACAGCTCCACCAATCGCCTTTCCACCAAATAATACGCTTGCTGCTCCCTTGTACACTTCTATTTCTCGTAGATTATCCATATCGAAATTTGGGTTGAGATTTGGACTTATTCCCGACAAATCATTGATCGAAAGACCATTGGACAGAATATTCACCCTGCTACCGCTCAAACTGCGTATCATTGGAATTCCGGAATTGGGGCCAAAAGAGGTGTTTTGTACCCCAGAAATATGGCTTAATGTTTCACCGATTGTTTGTGCCTGTATACGATCCAGCTGTTTCCGATCCAGCCTTGTCTTTTGCCCATAGCCTGGCACAAGGCCAGTTGCTACCGCCGTGGGCAACTCGATAATGCGCAATGTATCGACTGCCGATTTGGTCTGTGCATGTGTAGAGCTTGCTGTCAATATTATCAGCAGAGATGCTAAAAATAATTTATTCTGATACTGTAACATAGTGTTTGTATTCCTGTTTGAGTTGCAAAAATAAAAAAGAAAATAGTAATTGCAATATTGTTGCATTAATATTTTACAATCATTACCTTCGTCAAAATTTTATACGTTATGAAATACATCAACCTACAAATCGTTATTGCGGGGGCACTGATTCTCGTGCTCGGCGCTGCATCATCCTGTAAAAAAGAGACAGCTCCTAATCCTACTGAAATCTCGCTTTCGTTACCTTCACAGGTCAGCCTTCGCTACGGCGAAACACAGGAGATTAATCTACCGAAAGACCTATCTTCAAACAATGGACTTATATTCAGTTTTGACTTTTCCCAAACTGGTGAAATCAATTTGGGAAATGGGAGTAAACTCAGTGATAAATTGAACCAGGCTATTAAATTTGATGACAAAAAACAAAGTATACAGATTAACAGTGCCCTTCTCTATCCAAATGGAGCTCAATCCAGCAGCGCACGCATTCCCGATGATTATAAAGTCACTGTAATAGCCAAAGAATCTCATGGTACAGTTACAGTCCTAGCAAAAGAAAGTTTTTCGATAAAGGTAATGGCTGGATCCATTGCTATTAAAGGTCTAAAAGACGGCAACGAGTTACCTTATTCTTATGTGCTGTATAATGACCAATCTACTGATTTTGAAATAGACCCGCTTGGTATCCCAATTGCTGGCGCTAGCTTTCATTTGATGAAAAAGGATGGACAGGAAAATATTGCTTCAATATCGGGTACTCATATCAAGTTATCAAAAGATGCTGGCGATCCGAAAAAGAAAGCTGAAAAGTCGTTCGAGCTGACTCCCGAACTGAGGAAAGATGGTTTTCCCGTCGCTTCCACCACCTTCAGGGTCATTCTGATTCCACAAATTAAATTTTTGTTTGGACAATATTATCCCGATCTAAACCTTACTATCGACTTTAGCCTGATACATATCGGTCTTTCAAATGGTTATGTCTCGGCGGCTCCAACATTATATCCGGAAAAATATAAATCTACATTTGAACTGGTTTCAATACAAAAAGATGGAATTGCATTTGCTGATAGCGAAAAGCTGTTTAGCGTAAATACACAAACAGGTGTAGTTTCCGTGAAAAAAAGCGACAGCTTAAAAGCTGGTAGCTATAAGGTGACAATAAAGGCGCTGACAACCACTGGCCTAGAATTTACGACTAACCTCACTTTAGCAATGTCTGAAGGGTGATAGAGATACCCATGAAGAGTTACAGCTCTCAGCGATAAAGCTGTGAACCAATCGCTCACTTTGCGCAACTGGCTGATTGGCCCATACATCATCGAATGTGAGCAAAAAGGTAAAGAAAGAGCAAAGTATGGTGAACAGCTACTCCCCGAACTTGCTGCATCTATTAAAATAAAGGGATTATCTGTTACGAATCTAAGGTTATGCAGACAATTTTATATTGCGTATCCTCATCTAATATCTGCTGTGAAAGATATACTGATCAACAGTAACTTAAAAGGAATTCAAATTGGTCAGACAGTGTCTGACCAATTACAAAATACTGACTACGAATCAAATACAATTCATCAGACGCTGTCTAATGAATTGAAACAAGCGTTTCAACATCCTATAAAAAAAGGGGCACTAACAGATCCTGTCGAAATTTTATCAAAGATTTCATTTACTCACCTCGTACAACTCCTCTCAATTCAAAATTTGGAAAAGCGCGCATTTTATGAATTAGAATGTATTAGACAAGCATGGAGTGTCAACGAACTGAAAAGTTCATTAATAAAAAAATTATTCATGGCTTTTTTGAATTGGTGCCACGTTAGGATAGATCGCTTTCCTGCTTTCTAGTAACTTGTTGTTTTTATCGTATTTTTTTATTTCACCTGTCGAAAACAGCTCTACTTCGTAATAATCTAGTTTCCCATTTTGGTAGTAATACTGTATCTTCTGTGATTGATCTGCACTATTGCAATTTTTTCTTACAATAGTTCCATTCTCAAAATATTCAGTACACCATTCCTTGTCCTTGGAATAGTAATTATGTTCTGTTTTTTGTCCATTTTCATTGAAATAAATTTTTTCCTCTGTACCGGAATGATAAAAATATTCTGCTTTCCCATTTTCGTAAAACAGTCTTGTCGTTTTATTTATATGATCGTTTTCCGATTTTATATTCCCGTTCTCATAGTAGACTGTCTCAACAGCATCAGACAAACCTGCCCCCGTTCTTAAAACTATCTTTTTGGCCAATTTCCCAGTTTGACGAAAATGTTTTACCACAAAAACGGAGTCTTTCGTTTCAAAATGGCTGATAAGATGTCCGGAAGTATCCTTCAGATCTGTTGCAATTGCCAGACCATTTTCAAAAGTAAAATACAAGGTGTATAATTTCTCTCCTTTGGTTATTTGGGCTTTGGCGGTCTCCGTAAATTGATGTTTCCCGTTTATTTTAAACCAAAATTTTTGATTTTTATTCTCAAAAAAATAGATTCCTTCTTCGAGTGTAATTATTTCCGTTTCACGGTTTTCTGGATTCTCCCTTATTTCCAAAATACCAGAACCTTTTTCAAATTTTTTTAAATCCAAAAAATAGCTATCATTGAGTTTTTTCACCTCTTGACTGTAAGCTGAAATACCGAAAAAAAACAGGATGGTAAGTGTAATAATTTGTTTCATTTTTTACTTGTCTAATAACGTTAAAGTCCTGATACCATTGTCTTCAATCCATTTTACTGGAAACAGTATGATTTTTCTGATAGTCAAAAACTAAATTCAGCTTAAATCTAGCGTATTTCTGGTAACGACTAATCACAATTTTATATTCGATGGCCACCGTTTATAATTCGTTTTAGTAACCTATTTATTTGCAATAGTGCGCAGCGATTTTTGTTGCCCCACAATTTCCGATATCTTTCCAGCAAATATCAAATGAGAAGAAGGTCTATGTAATAGCAGCTATTTGACCAAGAAAGCCCAAAAACAAATGAGCTTCCCCCTAACCGGCAGAGGGAAGCAGTTTGGCTAATTAGTTGCTCTAGCCAACTCACAAAAAAAAGACAAGAGCGGATTTCGCTCTTGTCATCATTTCCATTAATTTGGTCCTTTTATCCAATAAAACAGCTAATCTCTCGATGTTACCAATCAATAGTTCGGTTATCGTCATCTGCGTTATTCCAAGACTGCTGCGGATCCGTACTCTGAACTGAATTGGGACCAGATCCTGCTGCAATTCCTTGTTCCAATTCTACTTCCATTGCCACAATGCGTGGGCTTTTATAATTTTTCTTTTCTATATTGTTCATGAGATTATGCTTTTTTTGTTATTATGATTAGCGATAGAAATTAGCGACACGCGACTTTTTTTCGACCACTACCTGCTCCGACCAAGGTTGTTTTACCTTGCACTACTTGCGTAATTTTTACTGTATTTGAGGTCGAACTCCAAGGCACAGTGTTGAATGAACCTGCTGTTAGCACCAAAGGATACAGTGCACCACCAGAACTTTTGCTGCCATACATACTTACTTTACCGTCTCGGCTGATGACTACCCGAATAATTGGATTCGTAGCTGTCCCCGTCATGCTATAAATTTGAGGAATAGTACCACCCGCGGTATTGGTTCCGCCATGAAGGCTCCCATCTTCAAAAGCAACATTTTTAGGCGCAATTGCAATATTCGATTCAAATTGTATTTCTTGTGTTGCTAACTTGATTCCATTAACCTCCATATTGAAGGAATTGTCCATTTGTATAATATCAAATACGAAACCATAGTCGGCTCCAGGTGCTGTCAATGTCTGTGCAACAGTTCCACCACTAGGAACGATTGTACCGTTTACATTTGCTCCATTTCCTGAAGCGGGATAATTCCAATTTAGGTCTGCACCACCCGTTACTTCCTCCGTACAGGTTTTGAAGTTCAGGTTCAGGTTATAACGTTGACCAGGAACAATCTGTAAGCCTGCAACAGATACATTACTCTTGGTTTCGCCATCAATAGTTATCGATCCAAAATTAAATAAACCATTTGTTGCTCCGGGATGAATTAACAAAGCAGGTGCACTGGATACTGTACGTAAACCTGCGCCAAGTGCAGGGAATACGACATTAGCAGTGGAAGTTGAGCCATTGTAATTTATCGTACCATCAGCCAATTTCAGATTTGCGCTTGGATGTGTCGGGCCGATATTCGTCGTCCCCAGGTTGGTAATGGCCCCGGTCATTTCAGTTGCCATACTCAGATTGGTAGTCACCTCGCTATATTGATGTTTCAGCACAACGTCGAGACTATTGTCTCCAGGTTGAATAGTTAGATCCTTTTTAAAATACATAAGATCTGCACTGATATTATCAAGACTAGCTGTTGTAAGATCCATTTGGGCTGTCACCGCAGGTACTGTAGCGGTACTATTGACAGAAAAAGCCACAAAGGTGTATGCCTGTTCGGCATCTAACTCTATTTCATTATCATTATCTACCTTGTTGGTATATATTTTTTCGGTAACATAATCACCGTCGTTGTTATAGACAACAATTTTGTATTTAACATTTTCTCCCAGTGGTGTACGCTCCTCGGTAACAGCGGCACGATTGGCAGATGAAGCTCGCAAAGGACTGCCACTTGTTGTGGATGACGCTGGGGACAATGTGGCCTCGAAAGAACTTGACCTGGTCAGAGGAACTGAGATTGTTTTGTTGGCTGTCGTCGAGCTGCTCCCGTTGCTGGCTTTTATACTTGTTACGACGGGGTTCTCTACACCCAAAAGGTGGATACTTACCCTAGCTTTACCAGCCAATGAAACACTATCCTTACTCTCTTTACACGAGTAGATGAACATACTGGCAAATGCTGTAAATGACAGCATTCCAATACCGCCAACGATCCTTGATTTTAATAACATTTTTTTACTGTTAATTTATATGACTTACTCCTATCTTCCCATAAATCCTCCAGTAAATAACTGGAGAGGAAAAAATTTCTACAAAAAAACTATAAAGACCATCAATTAACAATTAACAGTAATCGTTATACCAATTTGTTGTTATGCAATTGAATTAGAATAGCAAATTTTTGCTATATAGAGATGGTCCATATTAGGAGTTCATCTAAATAAATTACCTTTAGGGAATCTTTACTTAAAAACTAAACGTGTTGATGAAATATTTTGCTAATGCTATTGTATTGGATGACCATGGCTTGTTTGCAGATGCATTTTCCCTATTGTTGGAAAGGTATAACCTTTTTGACTTTGTCAAAGTCAGTTATAACTCAGATGAATTCTTTGCCTTTCTAAATTCTTTTAGCCACAAAAGCGTTGTTATATTCTTGGATTATTACCTCAATGAAGACAATGGGCTGTCTTTATTATCTGAAATTGGCAGAATCAATAGAAATGCAAAAATTGTCTTTTTAACAAGTGCATTGTCCCCATTTCTTATTCAGACACTGAAAAGATACAATCCTGAAGGCATTTTGAGTAAATCTTGTAGTGTTGACACATTAAAACAATGTGTCGAAGATGTAATAGCGGGAAAATCATTCTTGGATCCTCTTTTTCAGAACATCCTCAATACGCATCAGTCTCCTCAAGTAAAGTTTACAGCAAGAGAAATCGAACTTTTGAAACACTTTGCCAATGGTGAAACAATCGCAAAAACTGCAGAGAAAATGTTTCTAAGCCCCCATACAGTTATCGCACACCGGAGAAAGATGATGGCTAAAGCAGAATGCCCGTCGATAACGCATCTATTGACTTTTGCAAAAGAGAATGGCCTTTTATAAACACACTTTATAAACCTTAAATTGTGGAAGACTGCAATTCAAAACTAAAGATGGATCCCTTACCTTCAATGCTATGAATTAGAAGTCCACTACGGCAAAGTTCTAAATAATACATACAGAGCTGTAACCCTAAGCCAAACCCTTGTTCATCTCTCGTTCCATTAAGAGAAATAGGTTTTGCATCCAAATAGAGTTTATCTCGGACATTTTTAGCTAAACCGATCCCGGTATCAACAATAGAAAAGATGACGCCGCTACTTTTTTCGTTTGGTTTAGCTTCAATGGCAATCCTTCCACCAGGCCGACTAAATTTAATTGCATTATCCACCAGGTTACGCACGATAATCTTGATCACTTCACGGTCGGCAGATATAGAAAGCTGGGGATCGCAATCAATATCAGAAATAATCTGTTTTTCTGTCAACTTCCTTTCATTAAGTCTTACAATATCCTCAAATAGATCTTTGATCTTAAAATTGGTTAATGAAAGATTAAAAGTATGTAAATGCTGGCTTGCCCATAGTAGCAGATTCTCAATATGAATAGTCAAAGTATCAATTTCATCATAACAGGAAGACAATAATTACTTTGTCTGAGCCTCCGAAATAAGTCCATCTTTAAAAGGCTTAAGTATATAATGTAAACTATTTATTGGTGATCTAATATCATGGGCAATAATCGAAATTAACGACTTTTTAGACCTATCAGACTCTTCGAGCAAGATAATCTGTTCTTCAATAAATGCATTGGTACTTTTTAGTATTTTATTATTTTTTCTTGTCTGTCTAATATTTCTTAGCAGGAGGCCCCCAATCACTGACATTGAAAAGATAAGAACGAAAGCTATAGCCAAGAAATAGTTTCGTCTCCATACTTTTGCATTGTAGGCAGCTTCCATATCAAGCTGCTGTTTCTTAAATCTAAATTCTTCCTCTTGACGTACCAATTGCTCTTTATTATCTTTACTATATAGAGAATCGGATGCGTCTTTATATATCTTATAAAATTCTAGGGATTGGATAACATTATTTTTTCCTTCAAACAATTCGCTCAGTCTTTTGGCAGAACTCTGTAAATAATACAATTGTCCACTCAGTAACGCTAAATTATAGCACTCATTTGCATATCGGATGGCGGTTGCTGTATCTCTTACTTCGAGATAAGCTTCCGAAAGATTGTCCAATAAACGCAGATATTCTGTTTTCTCCCCCGTTGATTCAAGTGTTCGTTTAGCTTCTATAAAATAATAGAGTGCATTTTTCAAATCCCGCTTTTGAAGAAAGAGCGCTCCTAATGATTGTTGTGCATTTCCTATTGCCTTATAATTTTTTTGTATTTCAGCCAGTTTTAGAGATTGAAGATAACAGTCTTCTGCTCTTTTAAAATCGTTTTTTTTAAGGAATATATGGCCGATATTGCCAAGTATAAATGTCGACCTTGAAGTATCGCCTAGCTTTTCATATTGGTATTGACTTCGCGTATAATAGGAGATTGCACTATCCTCCATATGCTGGTAATGGTAGACCATTCCAATATTATGAGTTGCATGGGCTTTGACTAGAGGTAAATTGTTCTTTTCAGCGCCAACTATTGCTTTATTTAGTTCGGCTAGAGCGTCTTTATGTTTTCCGAGGGCAATATAAGGCATGGCTAAATTGCTATGAATCTTCGCCTCTCTTTCCAAGTCTCCTGCTTCTAAAGCTAATTTTGCAGAGTTATTGTAATACTGGATAGACTCATTGTATTTGCCTTTTTCATAATATCCTATACCAAGATTCCGCAAGGCATCAATTTTACCCGCTGTATATCCCAAACTGTCACATTTAGCCAATATCCGTTTGCTCATTGTGATCATTGAATCTGGAAGGCTTGACCATAATCCATTAGCCTGGACATTCATTTTATTGATCGTAGCAGTGTCAATGGCAAATTTATTTTTATTACCGACTGTATCGGAATTAGAGCATGAAACAATATAAGTTAAGAAAAATAATATTGCTATTGTGGAGACCCATTTCTGGTGTTGACTTTTCATTCAATAAATTAAGCGTTTCTGTAAAGGTAATGACATTTAAGTTATATAAATTGATAAATTTTTAATTGGTAAAGTGTAAAGATATATTTCGACAATAATGCAAGAACTGTAAATAAAAGGCTTCGTCCTTTAAAAGGGAAGCCTTTAATCGGAAAATACTATCTATATAAAAAAATATATGGAAAAGTGAGAATTGGGATTATGTATACCTCAATAGAAAAAAATGGAAGCTGGAAATACGACCCGCAGGATTGCCAGGTTTTAATTGTATGCCCCCTAAAACTTTGAAAATAGCTTACTTCAATAACTGTATTCGCATTGAACGGATTTAGTGGAACTGCTAACTTAGTCGACATATCAGGTTAAGAACCTTAAAATTCTTAGCAAAAATAAATGATGCCGATGTATAACTGGGGCTCCACCAATTACAACAATCCTATGACAAGTTCGTGTTGCATTCCTAATTAATCAATTAAACCCTGTCTTTTCAATTCGTCAAGTATAAGAATATCCACTGCCGACGTTCTGTATTTATCTTCATATTTTATCCACTCAAATGATTCTACTTCATTAGAAGCCATTAATGTTCCACTGAAATCAGAAAAATAGCATAACATTCGTACTAAAACTCCGGACTCGTGACCATCAGCTTGTGCTTCGAAAGTTCCAAAAAATTTCACAGTGTTTTCCAAAATATGAACATTAAGCTCCTCTGAAATTTCCCTTTTAAGGCATTCTAAGTCTGATTCGTTGTTTTCTCTTTTTCCACCTGGGAAGTAAAGCTTGTTTTTTGATTTAGAAAGGGTGCTAAGAACACTATTATTATAAATGTGAATCAAAGCCACTTTATCTATTATCTTATTCACCATAAGTTTTTTAATATAATACTTGAATATAGGCAAATTTAACCATTTTCATTTCTGATTAGTATCGTAGACGATAAGAGTAAAACTTTCTCCGGCCATCCTAGATCTTTTTATGCTTAATTATTTGTAATCTGTAATTCTCTAATTTTTTTTATTCCTGCTTCATCCAACCACTGTTCAAATCCCGTTAGTTTGGGCATCCAGAAGGATATAAATTTATAATCAATGGGATCGTAGCCTTCTCTATCGATCATTTCTACCAACTTTGCAAATGTTTCACTTTGCTGGTAAAGGATCTCTAAAGGTACTTGTACAAAATTGATTGTTTGGTCTAACTTCGCCTCCAATAGTTGTAGAACTTGTTTAGGTGTATAAAGTGCGCCTCCAAAATCGATAGTTTTACCGTTAAATTCCTTATAATTCTGAAATATTATTCTTGCAAAAGTGCCTATGTCATTTGTGGCTACCCAAGAAATTGCCTTATCCTCAGGCAAGGGATTTATA
>Ga0308158_10001046_pt1 | contig 32785 bp, 32 predicted proteins | sample PhyBR2_FD_201038 | JGI IMG/M metagenome (GOLD analysis project Ga0308158, IMG submission 201038) | Phyllosphere microbial communities from UC Gill Tract Community Farm, Albany, California, United States - DLSLB.R2 | ecosystem: Host-associated > Plants > Phyllosphere > Unclassified | place: USA... | reverse complement strand
TGGCTGTGACAGGTTTGGATGGCCCCGGTAGGACGGTTATGTCTGGCCCCACTTCATGACTCGCCGGGCACTTGTGACGGTTATTTGTGGCCCCACCTTCAACGTTGGATTCATCAGTGGATGGATGTGGCGGAAGGCTGGTCTGGATGGAGTCGAGAGTGGAGTTGTTCGCGCGGATTCGGAGAGACGCCCGGGTTGAGGGCTTGTCGGTTCGTGCGTTGGCGGTCCGGTACGGGGTTCACAGGCGAACGGTGAGGCAGGCGCTGGATTCAGCTGCCCCTCCGGAGCGTAAACAGAGACAAGGCGTTTCCTGGAGGCTGGAGCCGTTCAAGGGCGCGATCGACGCGATGCTGATCGAGGACACGACGGCGCCGCGGAAGCAGCGCCATACTGCACGCAGAATTTTGGCCCGGCTCATCGAAGAGCACGATGCGCAGGAGCTGTCGTATTCCACGGTGCGTGATTACGTCAGGGTCCGTCGGGCCCAAATTGATGTGGAGGCCGGACGCCGCGTTGAGGTGTTTGTTCCCCAGGAACACGCGCCGGGTGCTGAGGCCGAGGTGGACTTCGGCGAGGTCTATGTCGTGCTTAACGGGGTGAAGACGAAGTGCCACATGTTCATCTTCCGGTTATCGCATTCAGGCAAGGCCATCCACCGGATTTACCCGACCCAGGCCCAGGAAGCCTTTCTCGAAGGCCACGTCGAGGCCTTCAACATTCTGGGCGGCATCCCCACCAAGCACATCCGCTATGACAACCTCACCAGTGCGGTAACTGCTGTGGTGTTCGGGCAGGGCCGCCAGCGCCGGGAGAACGACAGATGGGTATTGTTCCGTTCGTTCTACCGCTTCGATCCCTTCTATTGCCAGTCCGGCATCGCAGGAGCCCACGAAAAAGGCGGGGTTGAGGGTGAGGTGGGCTGGTTCCGCCGCAACCGGCTCTCGCCCATGCCTGTGGCTGACTCACTGGATGAGCTCAACGATCGAATACGGGCTTGGGAAGCCCAGGACGACGGCCGGCGAATCAATGACAGGATCCGCACGATCGGCCAGGACTTCGAGATCGAACGGCCGTTCCTGGCCCCGTTGCCGGCGGAGGAATTCGATCCGGGTCTGGCGCTGAGCCCGAGGGTCGACAGGTCCTCGATGGTCACGGTCAGGATGGTGAAGTATTCCGTCCCTGCCCGGTTCATCGGGCGGAGGGTCCGGGTCTCATTGCGGGCGTCCGAGGTTGTGGTGTTCGATGGGCGCACCGTGGTCGCCAGGCATCAGCGGCTCGCCGCCCGGTCCGGTCAGTCGGTCCAGCTGGATCACTATCTTGAGGTCCTCAAAACCAAGCCCGGCGCCCTTCCAGGCTCCACTGCTTTGGCAAGGGCGCGGGAGTCCGGGGCGTTTACCAGCGCGCACGAGGCTTTCTGGGCGGCCTCCCGCAGGGTCAACGGCGACGCCGACGGGACTCGTGAACTCATCGACGTCCTGCTCCTCCACCGGTCCATGGATGCCGAAGACATTCACGCCGGCATTACCGCGGCGCTGAGAGTGGGAGCGGTCAGCGCCGACGTCGTCGCGGTCGAAGCCCGCCGGCACGACACGGCATCTTGCCAGGGTGGGGCCAGTTCCGACCGTCATCCCGGTGCTCACGGCGAATTGAAAGTGCAACGGGTTGTCAGTCTTACCCAGCGCCGACTGATGGACCCCGCCGCCGTCATTGCAGGGCTCCCGCCTGACATCCGGCCCCTGCCCTCAGTCCGGGCCTATGACGAGCTGCTGGCCAAACGTTCCGAACACCCCGCAGGAACCGCATCAAAGGAGAACATCTCATGAGCCCCACAGCCCCTGCCACAACCGTCACCCCGGTCCTGCGCCGGCGACGCGGTCTGACTGAACAGGCCGCGGTCGCAGCCGTGGACCAGGCCTGCCGCCGACTGCGCCTGCCCACAGTACGTGCTGTCCTGGACGAGGCACTGAGCATTGCTGGGAAAGAGCAACTGTCCTACCAGGGGTTCCTCGCCGAATTGCTGCTGGCCGAATGCGACGACAGAGACCGGCGCTCCTCGATCCGCCGCGTGAAAGCCGCAAACTTTCCCCGGGACAAGTGGCTCGGGGACTTTGACTTCGATGCAAACCAGAACATCAACCCCGCCACCATCCACACCCTGGCCACCGGGGAATGGATCCGCAAAGGACAACCCCTCTGCCTGATTGGGGACTCCGGGACCGGCAAATCCCACCTGCTCATCGGACTCGGCACCGCCGCCGCGGAGAAGGGCTACCGGGTCAAATACACCCTCGCCACCCGGCTCGTGAACGAACTCGTCGAAGCCGCCGACGATAAAATGCTGGCCAAAACCATTGCCCGCTACGGCCGTGTCGACCTGCTCTGCATCGACGAGCTCGGCTACATGGAACTGGACCGCCGCGGGGCCGAACTCCTGTTCCAAGTCCTGACTGAACGCGAAGAGAAAAACTCCATCGCCATCGCGTCGAACGAATCATTCTCCGGTTGGACCAAAACCTTCACCGACCCACGCCTCTGCGCCGCCATCGTGGACCGCCTCACCTTCAACGGCACCATCATCGAAACCGGAACCGACTCCTACCGCCTCGCCCACACCATTGCACAACAAGCAGCTAGCTAAAAGCCCGACGGGCGTCCATCACAGCGTCCGATCGTCCCGCCTGTTCCTTCGCTTTTCCTGCCACACATAAAGGGGGACAAAGACCACCACGAACGCTGTACCAAGTCCCGCGATGCCGCCAAGGCCTTGGTAGATGATGGTTAACAAGGGTGATGACTCGTGGTCCAATTCCCGGATCACGAGGGCCGCTACTAAGGCCACAATCGTGACCGCCAGAACAATCAGCGTCAACTTCCTCAACCGGGCCTTGGTCAGCGGCTGCATGGCCATCGATATGTCCATTCTCCTTAGGGAACTGGCTGGACAGTTGAACAGCCAGTCGGAGCCAATGACGTGAGTGTTGCAGGGGCCAAGCCTAACTGGCAATAGATCTCGTGAACTAGGAGCGCACCGCCTGGACCGAGGCTAAACCAAATCTGCCTAAGTGGGGCCAGGTATAACCGTCCTCCTGGGGCCAAATAGGGTTGACATAGTCAGAAGCCCAGTGCCCGCTGATCCCGGTGATGATCACCGCATCCGCAGAAGAAGCAGAGCGGATCGTCTCGCAGGTGGTTGAGAACATCCAGCGCGCGGCCATGACAGAGGCTGACGAAGCCGACGCCTACCACCAGCTGTCCCTGATCGGTGTTTCAGCCGCCGCGATCGCCAAGAAGACCGGACGGACCAAGACCACCGTCGAATCCGCCCTCAAAGCCAAATCCACCGAGACCGGAACCGCCGCCCTGGGCAAGGGCTACACCATCGAAGAAGCCCTCATTCTCGCCGAGTTTGAGGACGACGAGGAAGCGACCGCCGAACTCGAGTCCGTCATCATGGACGAACCCGACATGCTCCTGCACGTCACCCAGCAGCTGCGCGACAAGCGCGACCGCGCCGCCGCGCTGGCCGCACTCACAGCAGAGCTGGAAGCAGCAGGAACCATCGTCGTTCCCGAATGCGGATACGGGGAGGACAGCGAAACCCTCCGCGTGACGTCCCTGAAAAGGGCCGACGGGGAACCGGCCACCGACGAGGACGGAAACGCCGTCTACATCGAGACGGGCTATCGCGGGGAACCCTCTACCGTCGCCGTCGTCACCGGCTGGAAAGACCTGGGCTTCACGCTCCGCTATTACAGCGGCTACGGCACGTCACCGGCGCCGAAAGGCCCCATGACCGACGAGCAGAAGGCCGAGCGGAAGACCCTGATCGAGAACAACAAGCTGATGCAGTCAGCGACCACCGTTCGCCGCGAATGGGTCAAGAACCTGCTGGCCAAGAAGCAGGCCCCCAAGGGCTGGCAGTACTTCACCCTCCACGCGATCACCCATCACCCCGAAACCGCCAGCGGCTACGAGGGAAAGGTGGCCGCTGAAATGGTCGGAGCCAAGGTCGAGGAATCCAACCAGTGGGCGTGGAACCCGCTCAGGGACCACGTCGCCAAAACCACCTCCCGCCCGGAGTTCGGCCTGATCGCTCTGGTCTGCGCCGGGTATGAAAAGACCATCCAAAAAGACTCGTGGCGCTCACCGTCCCAGACCCACCGGGACTACCTGAACCAGCTGGTCCTTTGGGGATACACGGCAAGTGAGACTGAGCAGATCATCATCGACAGCGGCAAGCCGGTCGAGGACGAACCAGCGGCATAAAGACCCCTTGCCGGGCGGACCCCCACCGCCCGGCAAGGCCCAGCCAATCGCCACAGGCGGGGACGGAACCTTTCAGAAGTCGAGCGGTCCGCCGCCCAGGGCGAACCACAGGAACCACTCACCAGCGGCGGACCGCCGTTTCCCGCAACACCCAGGAACAGAGCAGGAGCCGCGCTGCAGCAATGAAGCTGAGCAGCCCGCGGCCATCAATTCAGCTAGGCTGAACAACAGATTTCTTTGCAGAGAAACCCGAAAGGAGCCGGCACATGCCGGCTCCTTTCCGGGTTAACCAGGAACCCGAGTCCCCGCGGCGATTCAGCCCGGGACGTTCCTCGGATCGTTGCCGTAGCTGTTCTTGGAACTGATCTGGCCGTCCTGGTTCTTGATGACGTGCTCCACCTTGTCCGCTTGGGCCGCTTCCCGGCCCGCAGCTACCGCTTCGTCCTTGGTGCCGTAGCCGGCACCGAAGGCGCGGTCAGTACCCTCACGCTTGTTCTTCCACTGGCCATCTTCGTAGTACGTCTCGATATCGCCCTGAGCCACTGCACACTCCCTCTGCCGTTTGGATCTGCTGCGCAACTGCGGATAGCGAAAAGCCCCGCAGCACTTGGAACTGCGAGGCCTTCCTGACACCTCCGCCCGATGGGGGACGGGCGGAGAAGCTGACACCAAACTAATAGCAAGCATGCTTACTTTTCAAGCTCACGCGCCGACCGGGCGCGACGGCCATCTTCCCCATGGTTCAAGACCTGGGAGCCCGGGGCCACGCTTGCCCGGGGTAGAGCTTCCTTCAGCAGGGACGACACACACCCGTTCCCGCACTCCACCCACACCCTGCACGTCACCGAGGCTGACTGGAGCCTTCCAGGGCACAGGGGGGCTGCCGCTGGGGGAACCAGCGGGGATGACCACAGTCACCGACGGCGTCGCCAGCCTTTTCTCCTGTGAATCCGCAGGAAATGAGCTGCACCTACTGGCCCGAATAGTAGAAGCAAAAACCCCTGAAATACGCGGCAAAACCCCTATTCTTTCAGTTGAATGATTGCTAAAATTGAGGTAGCAAGTCACCCAGACGAACGAAACTCATTTGATACGAAACCAGGTGCTGAAAATGACTGCTTCACCCACCGCATACACGGTCTACACCAAGCCCGACTGCCCCAACTGCGAGAAGACGAAGGACTACTTCGACTCCAAGGGCATCACCTACACGAGCGTGGACATCACTGAAGTGCCGGCAGCGCTGGAGTACATCACCGCCGAACTCGGCTACGCCCAGGCGCCCGTCGTCGTGAACAACTCCGATGACCAGGACCACTGGTCCGGCCTGCGCCGCGACAAGCTTGTCCAAGCGGCCATGAGCCACAAGGCGGCGTGAGGACCGTGACGAGACTGCGCCCGGTCGTCGGATTCAACCTAACCCCACGGATTCCGTTGGAGGTGGACCTGTTCCGGCAGGTCAACCCCAGCGGCAGGATCCCCCCGGACGTCGTGGACCCCTACGTTGTAGAACCCGTGATCGTGGAACCGTTCAGTGAGGACCTGTACGAGGGCTGCGCCATCCCGGGCCAGGCAGGGGATGACCGGTTCTTTGACGCGATCAGCCGTGCCCCGCTCGGGGAGGCCGGGCTATGGGACGAGCACACCGCGAACCAGTACCAACCCAACGAGCTCACCCACGACGAACCGGGTGGGACCGAACCTCAGAACGAACCCACAACAGACACCGAGAACATCACCAACACACGAGGAAAAGGAACCATCATGGCCGGCGAAACCACCATTACCGTTATCGGGAATCTAACTTCGGACCCAGAGCTGCGCTTCACTCCATCGGGATCCGCGGTGGCTAATTTCACCATCGCTTCAACGCCCAGGACGTTCGACCGTCAGTCCAACGAGTGGAAGGACGGCGAGACACTTTTCCTCCGCGCCAGTGTCTGGCGGGAAGCAGCAGAGAACGTAGCCGAGTCCCTGACCAAGGGCATGCGCGTCCTCGTTACCGGCCGGCTGAAGTCCCGCTCCTACGAAACCAAGGAAGGCGAGAAGCGCACCGTAATAGAGCTCGAAGTCGATGAGATCGGTCCCTCACTCCGCTACGCCAACGCCAAGGTCAACCGCACCCAGCGCGGCAACCAGGGCGGCCAGGGGAACGGCTTCCAGGGCAACGGCAACAACCAGCCGCAGACCGGCCCCCAGGATGATCCCTGGGCCGTGCCGGCCACCAGCAACGCCGCCGGCGGATGGGGCAACGGACGCGACTCCGAACCCCCCTTCTAAGCACCACAACTGTCGGGGTCGGCCGATACGCTGGCCCCGACAGGCACCGCCAATCGCAAAGGCACAACACGATGACACATGCAGATGATCTCCGCGCTTGGGCGCGACGGACCAGCCCACCACCGACTCCACTGACTCCACCGACGGGACTCAACATGGCCGAAAATCTGCCTACCTTCGAAGACATGCGTTCAAGGGCGTTCGCACTCCTGGGCGACGTCGAAGACGAACTCCGCTCAGACTGGCGTCCGGGAACTGGACCCAACCATGAGCAGGCCGACGCCCTGCGGGAGGCCCGCCGCGCCATCCGCGACGCGAAGGCAGCCCTCGACCGGGCCGCCAGGGCCGGCTACTAACCCAAGACCACGAACAAAGGACACAACGATGACGCATGCAGATGACCTCCGCGCCTGGGCACGAGGCACGTACACTACAGAGGCAGCCACGGAGATGCTGCTGAACGCTTTTGGTGGTCGCTTCGCAGCGCTCGGCAACCCATGGGTTCATGCCGCCAGCACCAGCGAGGAAGGCTACCAAGAACACGCATGGATCGACTTTGCATCCATCCCGGACGAGGCCGGCGCGCTCTCGGGTGGGGAGCGCCGCTTCCTGATGCTGGCTGCCTCCCTGGCTGAGGATGTGCCGGTGGTTCTGGGGGACCTTGTGCCGGGACTGGACCGGGAGAACCTTGACCTTGTCCTGGCCGCGATCGCGCACGCCGGCGGCAGCCACCAGCACGCTAATATCAGCGTCCACGAGGACGGAACGGTAACCAGGGGGAAGGGCTTACTGGACAGCCTCCACCCCTGGCCGAAGGCACTGCGCGCGGTCTAGGCAAGGCATCCCTGATGGTGAAACCGAAGAAGGTTCCGGCGTTCACGCCGTACTACACCGAGGACCAGGCCGGGCAGGTGCGGGCAGCGTTTAAGGAAGCCGGTTCGGCGGAAGGTGACGCGAGCGTTTCGGACCTCATTGTCCGGGCGACCATGCGCGAGGTGAAGCGGATGCAGCGCAAGTACAACGGCGGCAAGCCCTGGCCTCCGGTACCGGCCGGCGAGCTGCGGCGCGGACAGCGGACGATGGATGAGATGCGGCGACAGGATGAAGGAAAGTAGCTATGGCCCTGTGGACTGAAGAAGTGGACAAGACCGGGACCCGGGAGTCCTTGCCGTTCCCGAAGATGCTCACCCTGGATCAGGTGCAGGAGATTCTGAACCTTGGTAAACCGATGGTTTACGCGCTGGTCAGAAGCGGTGAGTTGAGGGGCGCGCAGTTCGGCCCGAGGGGCATTTGGCGGGTTCGCCAGGATGACCTGGCCGCGTACATTGATGCAGCCTACGAGAAGACGGCGGAACGGATTGCGTCAGGCCAGGTACCCGAGGGCGAGACCCCCGCGGACGACTGAACCCGAAAACATCGCAGCAGCGGAAAAGGTCAGAAGACAAAGCCCTGGGCTTAGTTGGCTTGCCCGTCGCCAACCGCACTCCACCGTTAGGACCGAATCATGTTCATCGTCATCTTCCTCGCCGCTTTCGCAGCCGTGGCACTAGTGGGCTGGATCATCTACGCACTCACGCATCCGGTCCTGGCCGGCCAGGGCATCCTGATCTTTCTATGCAAGGCCGCCGGCGTGATCGCCCTGCTGTCAGCCCTCGGCTTCTGGATCAGCCAGGGTTTCGCCCAGGCCATCCCCGGCCTCCTGTTTATGGCAGGATTCTTCTTCGCGGCCAACAAACTCGAACTGCGCTGGCGCACCTGGTAACGCGACGATGAACCGTCCACCGGAGGACCGTTTCTGGTCCAAAGTGATCAAAGGACCCCAACCCGGTGACTGCTGGTTGTGGGCTGGCGCCGTGTCCGACGACGGGTACGGGCGGTACACCTTGAACTCCGGAGGCCGCACGCAGGCGGTGCGGCCCCACCGCTACGCGTTCCATCTCGCTCACGGGATCGGACTGGACGCCTTTGGGGATCTGATGCACCGATGCGATGTTCCGATCTGTGTCCGCGCAACCACCGGAGACGACACCCATCTGCACCCGGGATCAAACAGGGAAAACATGGCTGACCGGCTCGCCAAAGGCCGGGACGCCAATGGATCCATGTTCAGGTGGCGCGGACTTTCCCGCGATCTCTTTGCCCAACGCTCCCGAACCCTCCGGGATGAGGTCCGCGCCTACGGCTGGGAACGCGGAGAGCGCATCCGGGCACTTCTTCACGGAGCTGACCCGGATGCACCAACACTGTTCTGAACGTCAGAGTAGTTAAAGAACTGTGGTCCCGGCGAAACGCCGGGACCACAGTTTGTTGAGCCGACTAAGCGGCGACGGCCGCCGTTCCCTCTTCATCCTCGGACGCGGCATCGCCTTGCTCTGCAGCTGCCGGGCCGGCGGCAGCTGGTGCCTGGTCGAGAAGCTTTTTCAGCTCCGCTCCAGTGATGCCCAGGCGTGCGGCGACGGATGCCTTCGACTCGCCTGAGGCGACCATAGCGGCAGCAGTGCCGGCGGCGCCGGCGATTGCTGCGGCCGCATCTTCCTCTGCCCTGGCTAGGAGCGCGTCAGCCTTAGCCCGCGCATCGGCGCGGACCTGCTCGGCTTGTTCCTGTTGTTCAAAGAATTCCGCAGCGAGGTCAATGAGTTTTTCATGCCTGGCGGTCAGCTCCTGGGCCTTCGCCCGTGCTTTCTCGCGGGCCGCAACTTGTGTCGCGGACTTTCGTGGTGCTGCCATGTTTCGGGTCCCTCCCCTTGGACTCATCCATGGAGCAGACCTAACGGCTAGCGCCGTGTCTGGTCCATGTCCGGACGTGGCCGCCCGGTTGTCCCTGGCGGAAATCCACTCGTGAACAAACCTACAGGATCGGACCTCGCTGCGCTCGGATTGCTTGCTGGATTGTTTGTCCACACGTGGACAGCTTCGAGAGGAAGCGTGTCTCTGCCCTGACCACCTGTGGACAATTCAATCCGGTGCGGTTCTACACAATCGAAACGGACGGTGGATAACGAAATGCGTGTTACCCACCGCCCATTCTCATGTGCAGAACCGCATCAAAGACTTGATGGCCAAATGTAGAGGAATTTGCCTTCTGTTTTTCTCCGCTGTCGAAAGGCAAGCCCCTCTAAATCCGTCACACCTCTTGCATCATCGATAAGTGAGGTCCCTTTGCCGGTATGCTGGGTCCATGATGACCGTGCACAAACTCAGTGCCGGCGACGGATACACGTACTACACGCGTGAAGTCGCTACCGGTGACGAGCTGCGCGCAGGGAACCGCTCGCTGGGTGATTACTACACCGTGGACGGCAACCCCCCTGGCCAGTGGGGCGGCGGCGGAGCTGCCCTCCTGGAGGTTTCAGGAGAGGTCAGCGAGGCGCAGATGAGCGCGCTTTATGGGGAAGGATTGCACCCGAACGCGGCCGCCATTCTTGCGAAAGACCCGACCGCGAAAGTTGCGCTTGGGCAGCGGTACAAGCGTTATTCGCAGACCGATAATGAGCTCCAGTCCCGCATAGACCGTGGCATTGGTGACTACACGCGCATGAACCACGAGGCGCCTGATGCGGACAACAGGCGCCTGATCCGTACCAAGGAAGGCGCCCAATACTTCCGCGAGCTCAACGGGCGCAACCCGGCCGATAAGGAAGAACTCGGCAAGTTCATCACCGCCCAAACCAAACCCGCAGCGCAGGCCGTTGCGGGTTACGACCTCGTATTTGCGCCCGCTAAATCGGTTTCCATTTTGTGGGCAACCGGCGGAGACGAGGCACGCCAGCAGATCGAAGCGGCCCACCACGAAGCCATCGAAGAGACGATGGCGTTCCTGGAAAAGGAAGCGACATTCACCCGCCGCGGACGCAACGGCGTCCGGCAGGAAGACGTTAAGGGCGGACTCGTTTATACCGCTTTCAGGCACTACGACTCCCGCAATGGAGACCCCCAGCTCCACGATCACATCGTGGTGGCGAACAAGGTCATGGGTGTTGACGGGAAGTGGTCAAGCCTGGATGGCAGGCTCCTCTACCAGTACGGGGTTGCCGCGTCCGAGCATTACAACCGCACGGTAATGGAGAAGGTCTGCGCCCGTCTGGGAGTCGGTGTCACCGCCCGCAAGGTCAAGGGCGGCCGGCCTGTCATCGAAATCGCCGGGGTTAACGTCGCGGCCATTGAAGCCGGCTCCTCACGCAGCGGCGATATCAAACCTGCCCTCGATGACCTCGTCCAGAAGTTCACCGAGAGCCACGGATATGCGCCTAACCAGAAGCAAATGATCGCCCTGGCCCAGCAGGCCACCTTGGCGACTAGGCCAGAGAAGAAGTCGGCCCGCCGCCTTTCGGAACTGGTCACCCAATGGCAGCAGGAATTCGCCGAGATCCCTGGTGTTCTTGTCGGGCCGGCCGCCGTTGAAGCTGCCCGCGCGCACCGCTACGACGCCCGGAACATCGCGGACCGGAACAACACACCCCTGGTCACCCACGCCGATGAAGTAGACCCTGCCGTTGAGGCCGCCCAGGTCATCCGCACCCTGGAACGGTCCCGCGGTACATGGGGAGAGCACCACATCGACGCCGAAACGCGCCGCCAGCTCGGGTCCAGGTTCGCTGAACTGATCATCCCGAAAGAACTCTTTGAACAGGTCAAAGCCCGTGCCATCGACCAGTTCTCCCTGCGTATCACCACCGACGTTCCAGCCACCGGGCCGGAGGCCCTGCGCCTTCGAAACGGTGCCAGCCGGTACGGGAAAGTCCACTCCACGCTCTACACCTCTTCCGGTGTCCTGCACAGTGAGGACCGGCTGCTGACAGCCGCGCAGCGAACTGTCATCCCCGCAGCGACTACCGAATTTTTCGAGACTGCCGCTGCGTCCCAGGAGAAGACTTTCGACGCCGGGCAGCTGCGCATGGCCAGCGAATTCGCGTGCAGCGACAAGCTGTTGGTTATCGGTGTCGGCCCTGCCGGTGCGGGCAAAACCACCGCCCTGAAACTCTCGGCGGACGCGATCCGAGCCGCTGGAGGAAACGTCATTGGCCTGGCACCCACGGCGGCCGCTGCCGCCGTGATGGGCAAGGAACTGGGAGCCAACGCGACGACCATCGACTCCTTTGTCCTCGGACACCGGAACCAGAGCCCTAACCGGATCCCGTTGAATCCAGGGGACGTCCTGTTCATCGATGAGGCCGGCATGGTCGGCACCGAACTGTTCGCGTCCGCTGTCACCATAGCCGAGCAGCACGGGGCTCTCGTCCGCGCCCTGGGCGATGACCAGCAGCTCTCCGCCGTCGCCTCCGGCGGTGCGATGCGCTATCTGAAGAACACCGTTGGCGCCGTCTACCTCGAAGACCTCCACCGGTTCCGGAACGCGGACGGCACGCCGAACTCCGCAGAAGCCGCCGCTACGCTGGCGCTGCGCGAACCGCCGGCCGTTGGTGAAGATGACCCATGGGAGTTCTACCGGAAGAACCGTCGCGTGGTCGGCGGAGACGTCGAAACGATGACCTCACAGGTTTACGCCGCCTGGGAAAAGGACACCTCAGCCGGTAAGCACTCGGTCATGATGGCCTTCGACAATGCCACTGTCACGGACTTGAACGCGCGCGCCCAGGCCTACCGCCTCGGTACCGGTGCACTGGCTGACGGGCCGGCCGCTGCGCTGCGTGACGGGCTCGCCGCCCGGGCCGGCGACGTCGTCGTAACCCGGAAGAACGACCGTCGTCTGAGCGTGAACCACGGCAAAGACTTCGTGAAAAACAACGATGTTTGGACTGTGCGGGAAGTTCACCCGGACGGCGCCATGACCGTGCGTCACCAGGAGCACAACGGCACCATCACCCTTCCCGCCGACTACGTGCGGGACAACGCCATGCTCGGCTACGCAGCAACGATCCACCGCACCCAGGGCATGACGTGCGATACCACCCACGCGATGATCGGCTCAGGCCTCTCCCGCGCCCTCGCCTATGTCGCAGCGTCCCGCGGCCGGGAATCGAACCACCTTTACGGCGTCCTCGCCGACGGCGAAACCCTCACGGATGTGCTGCGGTCCGTGGCAGGAAACCACGACGGGAACCTCACCGCACACGAACAGATCGACGCGGCGCGGGCAGCGGCCCGATCCCTGCCGGAGATGGTCACCGTCTACAAAGATATTGACGACCAGGCCAACGAGCTCCGGATGGCCAACACCGCCCGGAGCATCCTGGGCGAACGAACCGCGGAGCCGTTCATTGCCTCCGACGCGTGGGGAGCCGTCGCGACCCACCTGCGCCGCGCGGAATCCGAAGGCTTCAATGTCGCCAACCTTCTCACCGACGCCACCGGGACACCGTTTGAAGAGTCCCAGGACCCCGGGGCTGTCCTGGCCTGGCGGGTCGAGGACAAACTGGACTATTGGCGCACCCGTGCCGAAGCTCCGGCCCGCCGTCCTCTTGAAGCCGTCAGCGATCAGGCACTGGAACGCCTCGCCCGTCGCGCCACAGGGGACCTCATGCGCGCCCGCGCAGACTCCGGTGCAAACCCCGCCTCCGCCCCGGACCGCCGGGAACTGAGTCGGAACTGGTTGAAGGAAATGAAGGAAACCCCGTGGCAGTCCCGACTCCACGGGCACCTTACTGACGATGACCTTGATGCCCGGATCCGGCGGGCCAAGGAAAAACTGCGGACCGATGAAACGGTCAACGACTCCCCCGCTGCCGCGAAAGCCAAGTGGCTCGCCGGTTCCCTGCAAAAGGAGAAGGCCTTGCGTGAGCTGATGCCAGAACCCGTCCGTGCAGATGAAACATACGAACGTGGCGCGACCACCAACTACGCCCGCGACGAAAATGCTCCACGCGTCCGCGCAGCAGAACAGATCCTCCGCCGCATCGAAGCCGAACAAAACCTCCGCCGACGCCTCCCCGAGCCCGGGGCCACTACACCCGCCCCGGACGGCCTTGCCTCATGGATGGCACCTGCTGACGTCATCACCCATAAGGACACCCCAGCTCCTTGGAGGACCGAGCTGCAGGAGCGCCGCGAGGCCATGGCACTGGAAGTGGGGCGTCTCGGCTCCCAGCTCGCGGCCGAACCGCCGGCTTGGGCCGCGGCCCTTGGTCCCGTCCCCTCCGATACCGCCAAGCAGCAGCAATGGCGGGATCTGGCCGTGGAGGTCAAGACCTTCCGCGACACCTACCGGATCCCGGAATCCGACACCACAGTGATCCCGGACCAGTACACCCAGCAGGGCACCGGTGCCGAACTGAGGTCCCGCGTCACCGCCATGCACAAATACTCGGCACAGACTGCCAAGGAGCCGTTGTCCTCCGCTGACGCAGCACTAATGGCAGAGGCGGCGAACGTGGAAGCGGCCGTGGCCGAAACACCCACACCCGCCGAACAGGTCGTGGACCAGCTGCGAGAGGAACGGGCCCAGGACACCACGCTGACCCCGGAACAGGAACGAGCAGAACGCATCGCCGCGATGGCACGCCGCATCAGAGGCACCAGCAAGACGTCCACGCCCGAACAATCCCCGGAAGCAGTCACTGAAGCCATGAAGGATATAGCCGAACGCCGGCGCGCTGAGAAAGACACCGAACCTTCAGCACCGGCAGAGTCTCTGCGCGACAGGCTGGCCCGGGTACGGCAGGAAACCGAGGCCGCGTTGGTCCAGACACCAAGCGCCGCCGACAAGATCCGCCAAGCCCAGGAAGCGCAGGAAGCCGAGGCCGCCAAGCGGCGGGCACAACAAGCCGGACCCGCGACCGGACCCGAGGCAGGACGCCGCGGTCCCCGGCTCTAGCAAACTCCTCGCTTTGCACTTCCGGATTTGATGGGTGTTTAGCTACACGCGGCTGGCCTCAACGAGCAGATGAGAATGGCGATCTCGTGCCAAACGGGACTTAATTTTTTCGTGGTCAAGCCCTAGCTCAGCTGCAATCCATGCGCGGAAAAGGAGAGTCCCTTCACGCCAGCAGTTAGCAACCATCGGGATCCCCTGGGTAGGTCGATTCACGTGCTTAAGGGAGTTGTAGGCAGTAGCCATCTTCTGCGCCCACACTTCGTTCACGAAGGGAAGAACATCAGGCACATCCTTGGCTATGCGGAGCAAACGGTCCCTAAAGTTGAGAGAGTTGGCCTGCGACTCGGTTTTGCCATCGTCGCGCATCGCAATCAAGTACCCCAGCGCTTCAAGGCCTATGGCTATTTGAGTCAGCTGGACTTCGACGATTGATTGCTTCAAATAGATGCTGGATACGGCTGGATCAATCGCACGCGAGAACTCCTCACGAAGTTTGATCCATTTCACCATTCCTTCTTGCCCCAACTCGTCCCACCCGATCAGATGCTCGATTTTTGTGGTTTCCTCCATTGGGGCCGGGGCGCCGGAATAGATTGCTTTGTGCCAGCGAGGGCGGTCGGTTGGCTCGCCATGGCGGTCATGCAGCAGATCGTCCGGGCGGCATACAAAAGCAGGTATTGCTGTTTCTGCGCGCCAGCGAGAAATGGCTAGAAGGTCCCGCACGGCCAGCTGTGCGCCTTGGTGCACATGCCAGGGTTCTTCCTGCTCCGTTCGGTTTATTAGGTAGAGGACGTCTCGAATGTTTACGGTGTCGTTTTTCTTTGAGAAAAAGTAGTCCGGCTTAAGCAAAAGTCCAGACTCCGGGATGCTTATGGAATCGGCGGCCTCAAGCACAACCGTCTGCTTCGCCTTGTTAGTTTCCTCGTTGTACTCAAATGCGTCCCGGACGCTAGTGGTACCTATCCAGGATCGCAAGCCTGAAATTTCAGATCGCAGGCCTGTGATTTTCGCGTAGGCAGTGGATTGTGCCCCTACCACGGCGGCGCTGGCGTGGATGGTCCCGTAGCCAGTGTGGAAATTAGAGTGCCAGTTCGCTGCACGGCAGCCCAAGAGCGCGATATCACCATGAGAATCGCTGAACATCAGTTCCGACGGGGGTCCCACCGGCTTGGTATCTTCCGCATCTTCGGAGAAAAACAATCCGTCGGAGGTAAACCAACGTCGATACTGGGGCGTTTCCTCGTGGTTGAACGTCATGGAGAACGAGACCCCCCGCTCAGTCCGCATGAGCGTTGCAGTTAAGAGAGGAGTATCCGGATCCCCATCAATGATGTTTCCGTAACGACGATCGCCCACATTCAGTTCATTCACCATACTGTCAGTGTGTCCCGAAACAAGATGACGGTGCTGCACGACCGGCCGAAAGGACACCCCACCCTGACAGTGCCGCCCGGCGCGACCGGCTGGAGGGGGTCAGAAGACTGAAGCAGGAACGAAAACCGAAGTGTACACCTCAGCATTTGACTTTTCAAGCCCCATGCACTAGAATGTATGTATAGGGCATGGGAAGAAAGCGTTCCCCATCGGGTCGAGACCGAGATGCTTACAAAACGGTGCGTCGGGGGTTCGAGTCCCCTCGCCTCCACAAGCATGGGGGCGTAGCTCAGTTGGTAGAGCGGCTGTCTGTTGTGGCACACAAGCAGTGTGCAATGAGAAAGCACGGAACCATCGGTTCCGTGCTTTCCCGTTTTCGGACATACTCAGGTGTTGGCTGGTTCCTTCGCGCCGAGTTCGGCAAGGAATTCTGTGAATTTGTCGTCAGTGGAGTTCCGGAATGAGGGCCGAGGGTCCACATGCTCCGTGTGGCAGTTGCTCAGTCCCCACGGCTTGGAAGCGATGCGTTCGAGCATGGGCCAGAAAATGTCCCTATGCCAGCTGGCAGGGTCGGTTACGGGGTCTTTGTGGCCGTAATTGGCCGCCCGCCAACTGAGCCAAGCTGCGGTGAGTTCTTCCACGACCGGGGCGTGCCGGTACCAGCAGCCGTAGATGCGGGAGCTGTCGGATACGCCATACCGGTTGTTGATCCAGTCCACCCATTCGCGCAGCGCCTCCATGAGGGCCACCGACTTCTCACCATCGAGTTCTTTCCAGTTCCAAGGAGCTGGTGTCTTTTTCGGCGGTGATGCCAAGAGGTCTTCGACCGCCTGGCCCATCGCTTCGACGGATCCTTGGAGGACGGTGAGCCGTTCCTCATGCTCGACCAGAACCTCTTCAATGCCCTCGGCCACCGCCGCTTCACCGCCGTCCGCAGGGGCGGTCGGAAAAGGTTCGCGGGTTTCGTCGGTCATCGGATTGCTCCTTGCCTGTCGCGGCGTTGCTGCGCGGTGGCCTTGTCTTCCTTGATCTGGTTTGCGTCCGCGCGTTCCCACCAGGGCATGAGTTTGACCCTGGCCGGGGCGACGTTGCTGTAGTGCATGAACGCTTCTCCTACCGGGAGCTGCTGAATCTCGTTGCCCCGGATCACGGGCCGTTCTTCCTCGCTGATGGTCCGGGACGATCCGCCGCGCCCCTGGGAAGTGGACACGCGTTCCTTCCGGGTAGTCCCTGCGGCCCGGGCAATCTTGTCCAGTTCATCGAGTTCTTCCAGGCCGGGCAGGAACAGCCTGATTGATGACGTTCCACGGATTGCCGTGGCCGCTTCGGCTCCCCAGCGCTGCCGGTTCTGGGCAAAGGACTGGCTGAACCCGATGATGCGGATCCCGCGGCCGCCAGAATCCGAGAGAGCACCGGCCATATCCGGGATGGCCGCGACGTTCGGGGCTTCGTCCAGGACCATCGTCAGTACCGGCCAGAGCCGGCCGCCGGGCATGCCCTGCGAAATGCGCTGGGCTTTGCGGAACATGAAGTCGGCAAACATCGCCACGAGCGGGGCGACCGGAGAACGCTCCCCGTCCGTGAGCAGATAGATCGTGTTCGGCTCTTCCAGGAACTTATCCATATCGAACCCTTCTCCCTTGGGCGGGGTCAAGGTGTCGAGGGCTTTGGGGGACGTCAAAGGTTCCAGGAGCCCGGCGAGGGTTTCCTGGATGGAGTCCACAGTTTCCCCGGCCCGGGAGGTCGTGAGTGTCCGCAGGCGGGCAGTGAACGCGGCGGGGGCCTTGTGCTGGGTCAGTATTTCCAGCGGCTCGCTGTCGGTGAAGTCGTTGGCCCACTTCACAACGTCATCGATGCTCTTATCCCCCAGCGCGGCCGCGTGGAGGAACCGTCCTAGGATCGCGGCGGCTTTGGAGTTGAAGAAGTCCCCGTTCTTCACATCTCCCATTGGCTGGGCCCCGGCCCAGGCTTTGCCGCGGGCCAGCGCTTCGTCGGGATCTTCGCAGCCGTCAACGACGTTCCACCTGACCTTGTTCGACCACCCGGAAATGTCCTGAAGGTCGAACACGGAAACATCGCCCCGACGTTCGCGGGCGATGGCGGTGAGCATGAGCAGGTCGTTCTTGGTGGAGGTGGCGATCACGGCACCTGGTGCGTCCAAGGTGATGCCTACGGCCAGGAACAGGGTCTTACCGGAGCGCTGCGGCGCGAACACCCACATCGAGTCTTCGTGCTGGACGTAGAGGGTCTGTCCGTCGAGCTTGCACAGGGCGACAATCATGTCTTCTTCGGTGGCATCCGCCGGCAGCTCCAGAGATTGCTTAGCCTTGGCCAGTGCGGCGTTCTTGCCCATCCGCTTTTCGAGGTCCTTGTACCGGGGCAGCCCGTCGTCGCGGTGCTTGTTCCCGCCGAAGATGGCCATGAGCATGCCCGCCCCGACGAGGGCCAGGACAGCAAGAACGATCAGGATCCACGTGGCCGCACCGGGCCAGAGGAATTCGCCGGCCTTGATTTTGGCCCACAGGGCGGAGAAGTCCGTCCAAGGCATCCCGGTGGGAGTGATCAGTTCCCCCAGGAACGCCGAGACCCAGCCCAGGACAACCAGCCCGATGACGAGGACGGCCAGACCAATCTTCATGACTGAATCCGTGGACATGGGCTTGGCGGTGCTCATGCTGCTTCCTCCTGCATGTCGGCTTCAACCTGGTTGATGGTGGCCGTGGATTTCATGGCCTTATCGGTGTCGGTGAGTTCGATTTCCAGGGCGCTGCGGACGTGGATGGCAATGAAAGGATCCTTCCCGCCGATCCGCATCATGCAGGTGCCTTTGGTCAGGGACGCGATATCGGCCGCGGACCCGGCGGGAAGGTTGAACATCCTCTCGCACGCCCAGGCGTCATCGGATTTTTGCTGCTTGTAGAGCAGGACCGTTCCGCACTCTTTGAGCATGGCGATGGCCGGTGAGTCTTCGGGAATGTCGGAGATGTGGTGGAACGCGAACATGCACGAAAGTGACAAGGCGCGGGAGAGCTTGGTGTTGCGCCGGGTGACCTTGGCAACGGAGCCCTGGACGGTGTGCCAGGCTTCTTCGATGACCAGGACAGTGGGGACAGGTTCTTCCTGCCGGTAGAGCGTGTTCGCCAACCAGGTGTTGATGATCGTCATGACGATCGCCAATGCCGGCCCATCCTCCGGGAGCAGGGACACGTCAAAGACGGTCAGCCCTGCGTTCAGGGAAATTTCGGTGCTGGTTTCGCCGTCGATCAGGCCGGCGAGGTCATCTTCGATCATGCGTTCAAGTTCAAACGCGGGGTCCTGGCCCCACTGCCGGATTTCCTCCACGGACAGGTTCGAGGCCGCCGCGGCGTCCGCGTCGGGTGCGTAGAGCGCTGAGAGGACGTGGCGGATATGGGCGGTTTCATTGTTCGCGGCCGCAGTGCGGAGCGCCTGTTTGTGGGCCATCCGGACGGCTTTGCCCTCCTTGGGCAGCAGCGGCCGGCCAAGAGCTTCTTCAACCACGGCACGGACCAGCATGGACTGACCCGCCGGGGTGGACAGCGCCGTGTCGTCGTGGCTGTCCTCGTTCAGCCGGGCAGCGATACGCGGGTCCAGGATGTTGATCTTCGCCCCTCCACCGCCGACCATGAACTTCACCGGTGTGATGCCCAAGCGCTGGGCGAGGGAGGTGTATTCCCCGCCGTTCTGGTCCAGCTGGTACTTCTTATCGATCACCACGACGCGGCGGCCCAAGAGCAGCTGCCGCAGCACCGCCCAGGTCTTGATCCCGGAGGACTTGCCCTGGCCAAGGTCCCCGATGAAGCAGACGTTCGGGGATTCGAGCTCGTTGCCGTAGGACGTGAACGGGTCATGGACGACCATCCACCCGGAACCGGCATCGATCCCGAACGCCAGGCCCCGGTGCGAGGTCGGGGGCGAGGCGATGGCCATGTGCGAAAATTCCATCTGCCGGGTCGAGGACAACACACCAGGGGCGGCCGGATCGTAATACCCCAGCCGGGAGGCCCGCGAGCTCTTCCGCTCGCAATGCCACTGCACGCTCGCTGTGGATTCGCGGCTGTCTTTTCCTGCACGGCGCTTGGCTACCAGGGCATCTCCGGTAGCGGCGGCCGCGCTATTCTCTGCGGCTAGGCGCTGTTTCCGGGTCTGGGAGCGTTTGGTCCGCCGGGATTTTGTGGTCAGGGCCCAGGGCATCCGCAGGCCTTTGATGAGTTTGGGGGTGTTCATCGGATTCCTCTCGTGAACGGCATGGTGGTGATCAAGGCCAGGTCATTGCGGTGATCCATCCAGTCAATGAATTCGATCCCGGCGTCCGCGGCCGCGGCCTCGATCAGATCGGCGGTGGCCAGCAGCTCATCTTCCGATTCCACGGAGTAGGAGATGTAGAGCGCGTAGGAGGCGCCATGGTGCCCGGAGCCGGGTTTGAGGTCCAGGAGCCGCTGGGTGGAGGCGCCCATGAGGACTTCTTCGGATCCGTCGGTCACGACACCGGACTTCGCGACTTCCTTGCCCTTGGCCCGGTCCATGGCCGCGTCCGTGCGGGCTTTCCCGCGGGCGGTGCGGGCATCGGCCAGTTCCATGACCATGGAGACGGTGTGGACCACGGCCGGTTGGATCCCGGAGACCAGCGACTGCAGGGCGGAGACGGGGATTGCTTCGGGGCTGAACGCTGAAGCCGGGACGTACCCGGTGCGGGTGTGCCAGTGGCCGTTGATGACCACCGAAGAGTCCGAAGATTCCCCGTCCATGTGCTGCCAGCAGTCGGCCAGGTCCGCGTTTTCATCATCGTCAATGTCGAAATCCGGGTCCTGCAGGTGGCGCAGGAGCGCGGCCATTTGTTCAGGTCCCAGGGTGCGGTAATCCTGGATGCCGCCCATCATCTGCGCCTGCGCCAGGGCGGTGCGGATTTCCTGATGGATAGCCAGCCCAAGGCCGGTGTCACCGCCGCCGAGCTTGGAGGCCTTCAGGGACAACGCAGCGGAGCGGGGAATGCGGAACGTCTCGTAGGTGCGGTGCTGCTCGGAACGGGACTGCAACGTTTGGACCAGGTCCCCGTAGGAGGTGATCAGCAGCCGGTTGATGCCCTGGGCTTGCTTGTCCTTGATCCACAGCAGGTGGTCGGTCGAATCCATCGGGACGGCGCGGGAGAGCGTCTGGACGTGGGTGATGAGGGATTGCCGGCGGGCCATCCGGGCCAGGAACTGACCGCGGGCCACGTAGGCGGAGTCTTCCCGGTTTTCCTCCCGGATCCCGGAGGAAGAACCCATCACTTCCACGGTCACCGTGTAGTACGGGGTTTTGATCTTCCCGCCGTGACGGAAAACCGTCATCGGCCCGGTCGGGGTCTGCACGGTGAACGGGCGGACCGTCCCGACCATAAGCGGTGCATTGTTCCGGTGCTTCACCGGAACCTCGATCATGCCCTTCTCATCGGCACGGGCAAGGTCAGCCTTTGATGCTTTCACCATGCGGGTCTGGTCCCGGAACTTCACCGGGACAAACGTCGCCGTCTTGTTCTTGCGGCGGGAACGCTGGTGCTGCCGTTCGACGATCAGGGCACCCAGCGACCGGTATCCGGTGATCTTGCTGGGAGTGGTCAATACCACCCCGAGCCCCACGACGGCAGCGGCCAGGATCAGGCCCAGTACGATCACGTCCTTGAGGGAAATGACCGTCACCAGCCCCACTGCCAGGGCGACGCTCAGACCGATCCATTCAGGACCGGTGCGGTTCCCGCCCCACAACCCGCGGCGGGAAACCTCACCACCAACAACAACCATGCGTCCCATCAGACCTACTCCCCTGCTTCCGTACTGCTCATTACCGTCCGCTGATGTGATCGGTATCGGGGGCCATCGAATGCACGCCCTGACGCCCGCGCATCGCAGCCTGCCGCGATGCTTCACGTCCTGCCAACAGGAACGCTGTCGCGCCGCCCGCGGCGATCTTGGCCGATCCCCGTGTGGCTGTTACCGTGCCCTTGCCGAAGGCGGCAGCGCCATTGCGCGCCGCTGCAGCAGCCTTCCCCGCCGGTGTCCCAGCCCGATCGTCCCGCTGAGCCTGGGCGATGGTGCGGGTATCAGGAGCTGGCGTCGGATCCTGGGTGCCGGACGCCTCCCGGCCGACATGGCCAGCACTGCGACGGCCAGTCCCGGCACCTGCCGGCGAGCCGGTCATATCGTTGTCAGGCCCGACAGGAAGGCCGGGACTAGCTTGCCGCTGCCCTGCGCCGTTCGAGCCGGCTGGCCCGCCGCTGGCCGGGCCGGACTGGGCTTGCATCGTGCGGCGCTGACGGATCATCGCACCGATTCCGGCTCCGGCTCCGGCGACCATCGCCGCCCCTGCAATCGAGGGACGGTTGGCACCCAGCCCGGTAGCGGAAGAGGGAAGGATGGGGACGAACTTGAACAGCAATGCCGGCGAGAACGCCAGGATCACCATCGCGGCGGCCGCGATAAAGACAGATGAAGCGTTCACCAGAGCATCGCTGGTTCCCTCGCCTTGGAACGCGGGGCGGGAGGAAATGAAACTGAACAACGCACCCATGATCAACAGCAGCAGCGGCTTGGACAAAGCGATGCCCAGCCACAGCGACCCGACCTTGCCGACGCGGGCGCGGTGCTCCGGGTGAATCATGAATCCGAGCATCAACGCGATACCTACGCCCAGTAGGTACAAGGCGATCGGCGCCAGAGCGAACAGCCCCAGCAGCGCCCACGCCCCGACAAACAGCAGACCGAACAGCAGCACAGCTGCCAGCGGCCCGAAAACCCCGTTCGACTCATACGAGGCGAACCGGGAAATGCTCGTGGAGAAGTCCCCGATCTGGGTTGCCGTCCACGGGCTGATTGACTCCGTAAGACTGATCAGCGCGTTATTAGCTACATAGCCCAGGACCGGCCCGAACAAGGCCAAAAGAATCGCCAGTGGCGCGTACCAGATCACGGATTCACGCATAGTGTCCGGATCGATTTTTTCGTCTGAGTAGTCCCGGAAGAGTTTGAAGAACATGAGGGTCAGCAGGATGATCCCGAGTCCGGAAAAGATCGCCCACGTGGTCCGGAACCCGTCATCGACTTCAAAATGCGAGACCTTCAACAGGTTCACCAGAACCTCGTTCGTGGCCGTCACACCGGCCTCCTTGGTCGAGTTCGCAAACTTCTCAAACCCGTCCTTGGCATTGGCGATAAAAGCCACCGTGTCCACCGCACCCAACACAAACTGACCGCCCGGTTGCGTAGAAACAGCAGTACGCAACACCACCCCAGCAATAGGAAGGAACTCTTGGAAGGCCGCGCCTCCGGCACACCACGTCGTGGCAGTAGCCGGCGCACCAGCACCGGAGAGTGCAGCGCAGAAGGGGATGGAATTTTTGGTGTCATAGTCCAGCACTTTTTCAGGCGTGGTTAGAAACGAGCCAAATGCCTTCGCGGAGATAGTTTCGCAATCGCTGGCACCCATTGACGTGTGAAATGCCCAGTCTCCGCAGGCTCCTTTAGCCAGCTCCTGGTTCAAACGGTCCCTGATCTTGTCGCGCTGATCCGAGGGCAATCCAGCAAGACGTTTCAGCTGGTCTGCATTCAATTTCTCGGACTTGCTCACGTCGTCCGCTGCCTGGGCAGGCCCGGCTGCGAGGACCCCGACAACAAGGAACAACGACAAAAGGACCCCTACCAGGCGGACCGTCCTGCTAACGCTTAGCGTTTGCATACTCAACCCACCCCTCACGGCTTGCATCGGCAAAGAAGCCGTTGACCAACTCATTTTTTAGCGCCGGGGCGGACTCTCCGTCGAAAGCGGTCCCTAGGCTGGTGGGGCCAGCGTCCTGGACGCGGCCGTCGAAGTCCTGTCCGCTTTGAACTATGGCCGCGTCACTGATCTGCCAGTCATTTGCCCAGGTCAATTCAAAGGTGACGGTCCTGAAGTACGCTTTGGGCGCACTGTTCACACGAGCGGTGGTACCGCCAGTGAAGACCTGTACGACTGCCTGTTTCTTCGCCTCACAGCTGGCAACTCGGTAGAGGCCGCCAGCGGCGACATCAGAGCGGGAGTACCAGCCACCATCGAACGCTCCAGGGGGCAAGTCCTTGGCGTTGGCCACGAGTTCCCCGCTAGAGGTAACTCTGCCTATCCAAGGGCCCTGCTTGCCAACCTCAGCAAGGGTTTTCTTCTGCTGTGCCCAGGTGGAGGCGTTGACGTCCTCTATGAGGTGTGTGTAGTTGCCTGCGGCCTGTGCTGCGGAGTCGCAGGTGCCGTTGTAGCCGATGGGTGTTTTGCCGTCGGCCGCCGTTTTGGTTCCACCTTCTCCGATGTTGATTTTAGAGACCGGGAATCCGAGTTTGCCGGCGACCATGCCCGTTCCTTCGCTGGGTTCGGGCTGTGCTGCCTGTTCCGCGGGCCGGTTGATCAGGACAACGGCGACCGCCACTATCACCGCGATAACGGCGATAGTGATGATGGTTTTCCACTTCGTGCTCATGGACTATCCGTTCTTCAGTAGGAGAAAACGTTCGGTGGTGAAGGCTGCCACCGTTGTTTAGGCTCCTGCTGCCGCGGTGAGTGCGAGGATGCCGCCGATGATGACGCTGGCGCCGGCGACGGCGGCGAAGGCGATACCGCTGCGCTTGGCGCCGTCTGCGCCATCTGCAATGTCGTCGGAGTGGCCGCGCTGGCGGGCGATGCCCCATTTGCCCAGGTTCATCAGGAACGCGGCGGTAACCAGGATCAGGACCAACGCCCAGATGCCGCCGAGGATGAGTTGGATCGCGCCTTGGAACTTAACGCCGAAGACGTTGATGTTCGGTGTCACGCCGTCCAGGGGGTTGTTAGCGGCCGCGGGAACGATAACTTCGTTGACGATGCTCATGAACATGATGGGGTTTCCTATCGGTTGGTGAAGTGGTTGAGGGCGTGGGCGGTGCGGTTATCTACCTCGAGCAGGCCAGCAGCGATTTCGGCGGTCACTCGTTCGAAAGCGCGGCGGGCAGGATCGCCCACGAGCTGCCAGTCGATGATGGAGCCGTTATCGAGTGCCGCGTCGTATGGGATATCGATGATGGCCCGCACTGTGGATTCGAGCTGCGCGCGGAGGTCCGCCTGATCGGCGGTTGAGACTTTCGCCCCGCCGCCTTGGGTCACGACGACCACGGCGTTGTTCACCAGGTCCTTGTAGTGCTGGTTCCCGGTGCGTTCGGTCATGGATTCGAGCTGTTCGATCATCCGGAGGGCTGAGACGACGGCATTGCGCTGGAGCCGGACGGGGATCACTAGCTGGTCCGTGACGTCGATGGAGGCCAGCCAGTTCTCGGAGCGGGTGTTGTTGCCGGTGTCCAGGACGATGGTGTCGTAGAACCGGCTGACCACCGTGTGGATCCGGTTGAACTCTTCCGCCCCAATGGATTTCATCCGGTCCGGGTCCTCGTCCGAGGCCAAGACGGAGAACTGGTTCTTGCCCTGGTGGCGGGTGTAGTAGGAGAAGTCGCCTTTGCGGGCTTCGATGGTTTCGAACTTTTCCAGGACGTTAAGCAGGTCCCACACGGTGCGGGTGGAGCCGTTCGCGTTGGTCCGCACACCGAGGGTGCCCATCATTTCGTTGTTGTCCCACACGATGGCGTGTTGGCCCGAGTGGATCCCGAAGGTTGAGCCGATCCCAACGCTGCACATGGTCTTACCGACCCCGCCCAGAGGCTGGGCGACCATGATGCGCATGGGCCGGGAATAGACCCGCTGGATCGCGGAGAGGTCCGTGCGCCGGGCCAGCTCGGCCGCGCCGACCTTGGGCTTGATCAGACCGAACGTCACTGTCCGCAGGAAAGCCTGCCAGCCGGTAGCCGGGGGCAGCTCATCGTTCATGTTGTCCTTTTGCAGCACCGAGGCGCTGCGCCGGCCGCTGACCAGGGGGGCCGGCGCCGCTACTGTTGCAGGTTCCTTAGCCGGTGCTGGCTCGGAGACGGCTGCCTCAGCCGTTTCCGGGGCGGTGTCCCCGGCGGTGGTTTCGGGATCGAGCAGGCTGATGGGGGCGCGTGACTTCCGCTCTGCGCCTGACCAGTTGGTACTCATCGGGTCTTCCTTTCATTCGCGGGGTTCTGACTTCTGGGAATCTGTGGGACGGGCTGCTGGAACAGCAACGGGACAGCTGCGGCGGCTGCTTCTGCCGGTCCAGGGCGGGCGGGGCTGGTGAGCGGGTCCGTGAACAGCGGTCCCGTGCCGAACTCGTCCTCGCCGGTGGCGGGGGCGCTCATTGGGCACTCACTGGGCTGATCGAGGTCACAAGCCAGGGATCGTCCTGGCCGATGCGGTGGAGCATCATCGTCCAGGGCCCGGCGTCCGTGTCGAAGGCGGCGGTCACGGTCATGGGGTTCTGCGCTTCCCGGCTGATCGCCGGGCCGTCGGTGACGGTGGAGAAGGGGACACGGGCCGGGTCGATGTAGCGGGCATCCTCCTTGTACTCGGCGGCGAGCATGGGTTCGAGATCCTTGAACCAGGTCTTCTCTTCCACGGTGGGACGGCCGAACAGGGCCATGGCCTTCCCTGCGGTGTCCTTGACTCTCTTCTCGGAGCCGGCATCCCAGGTGACGTTAGGGCCGTGATACTGCTCCGTGGCTTCGTCGTGGTCATGACCGTCACCGGTGGAATGCCCGTCAGCGTCTGCTGTGATGGTCGGCGCGGCGGTGGGGGTGGGTGTACTGGCGGCGGGGGTCCCGGCGCAGGCCGTCAGCAGGGCTGCGGCCGCGAGTATCGCCGGGGCGAGTGCGGTTCTACGCATCACAGGATGCCTTTCTCTTGAAGGATCTGGGTGGGGTCGATGGTGGCGTTGATTGGGATCATTGGGTTCGGCAGAGCCCCGGCATAGAACTCCATGTGCGTGTGCCGTCCTGAGACGTTTCCTGTGGCCCCTTCGATGCCGAGTGGAGTCCCGGCCGCAACGATGTCGCCTTCCTTGACTTTCAGGGAGCCGGCCTCCATGTGGTACATGCCGATGGTCAGCTTCCCGTCGAGCGTTTGCCCGGTGACACCGGTTCCGAACTGGCCGTCAAGGTTGCGGATCTTCACGATCTTCAGATCCGTGATTGCCAGGACCGTCCCGGCATGTCCTGGGGTGGAGAAATCGACGCCGTAGTGGAAATTGGCCAGCACTCCCCCGGCAGTTCCGGGCGGGGCCGGGCGCGGCCCGTAGCCGCTGGTCATCACCGCACCCGGCAAGGGCTTGACCCATTTCCCGGCAATTTCCCCGACAATCTGGTTCCCGTCAGCCGGGCACACCCCGGATGGATCCACCAACGCTGCGGATTCCCCGCCGAGGGCCTTCACGATCTGTGTGGCCTGTTCCCGGAACCGGGTGTAATGGTTCGGGTCCGCGTTCCGCTGCGTGCGGTGAATAGCGATGGTCGGTTCGAGGGTTTCCCAGCCTTCAACCTTTTGCAGGGCTTTGAAAAAGTTGGTCGCGCTGGTGTGAGGGTTCATACGGTCCGCATAGGAACCCCACGCACCGTTAGCCCGCTGCTGGAACAGCCCGCGGGAGTCGGGCCCGGCTCCGTCCCCGAAATCAATGACCCGCAAAGATGATTCACCAATGGCAGCCTGAACACCGATCAACTGGGCAGCCACCGGCAGCTTCAAATCGGCCGCTGCCTTCATGATCGAGGCCGCGTTTTTCATTTGCTCACCATCGAACCCGGCCACTGTGCTGCCAGAAATCGTTGAAGACGCCGATCCAGCTGCCGTCCCAGGAGCCACACAAGCAGAAGCCGCCTGGGCCGGAGAGCCGCCGTCGTCAAGGACGACGACAACGAACCCCAAAGCAAGGGCGGTAGCGGCAGCAACAGTGCTAGCAGCTCGACCGAATGTCAAAGACATGCCGCCCCTCCCCCTTGGACGTCGTTCCAGATTTACCGGCTCTGGCTGACAGATTCATTCGTCTTCTGCCGACCGGTCCTACTAATGACTCTAGACGAAAGATGATCATTTAGCGATACACTTTAGATTCACAACTGAAAGCTAGTTCTCCTAATCGGGCAAGATAGACGCATGCCGCGCCTCATCCAGCCCAGTCATCCGCAGGAGGTTGAGGCAATCATCGAAATTCTCGGAAACCGCGCCCATGCGGCGATCCTGCGGTACCTCTGCCAGGTCGGACCGTCGACGACGGGGGAGATTCTGAGCGGGATTGTCCTGGATAGCGGCAAGAAGCTCACGCGGCCCAGCCTCCAGCACCACTTGGAAGCCCTCGAACGTGCCGGCGCTGTAACTGCCGACCATCCACGCGGGCAACGTCATGGCAGGCGGGTGAAGTATGAAGCCAATATCGATGCGGTTGAGTTCGAAATGCTGCCTGCATACGTCAGCTACCTACGAGGAAAATAAGGACCAGAAGCCACAAACTTCACCGTTTGGTGATGCTCGTGACAAACTTGTCAAAGCGGATCTGCTGTCAAAGCTCAATATATCATCAAGATATGAAATTATGCTTTTGTCCCACGCTTCCAAGTAGAGTGAGTCGCAACACCCAAAGCAAAACAAGCCGGGAAGCAGAGTTATGGCCGTTAGCGCACAGGAATTCAATGACTGGCTGCGGTCCCACCGTCTGCCGGACGGAACTTCTGACCTCAGCAAGCTGCTTGGGCTAAACAGAGCAACGCTGAACAAACAGAGGCTCCGCGGCCGGATCAGTGAAAACATCATCGTTGCCCTGGCCAGGGTGGCGCGGATCAATCCCATCACGGCGCTCGGTGAGTTTTCCCAGTACCGAGGGGTTCCAGGGGGTCTAAAGCCGCCCACCGACGCTGAACTCCTCAGCCAGATGACGTATACCGATGTCATGGTCGAACTGCTGCGGCGGTCGAGAGCTGACCTCGCCCACCGTCTGGCCGGCTACGAAATGAGCCAGCTCCCGCACGCGGATGCGGTACGAGCGTGGCTCGATGCCATAGACCCTGGCGATATCAGGCGCCAGATCGCAGAACGGACAGGCCTGAAACTGACCAACCTCTCCTCACTCCTCACAGAGAACCGGCTGCCGCCGGAAGTCGCTGTCGCGGCCGCAGAGCTCGCCGGGACGTCCTCTGCCAGCGGCCTGGTGGTAACCGGTCTTGTTACACCAGAGGAGGCCGGGTGGCCTCTGTACTGCCGGGAGAACAGCTTTGACCGGATGGATGACCTGGCACTCATCGACGCCACCGAGGCGAAGTTGAAGCAGCTGCGCCGCACAACGAAGAAAAAGATGGACGCCGAAGCTACGGTGCAAAACTTTTGGGAGACATTGGGCTAATGGAAATACTCTTCTGGACCGTACTCGCGGTGGCAGCTGGACTGAGCCTTACACGCGTCCCTGGCTTGAGCCGTAGCCGCAACCAAGCGATCTTCCTGTGTGGTCTATCGCTGTGCCTGGCGTTCGCAATCATGCTCCCACCGGTTTACGCGGCCATCGACGGCATGTTCGTGAGAACCAACTTCACTGATCTGTTCGCGAAACTGTGCCTTTTCCTCGCCGTCAACATACTTGTCGCCCAAGTAGCCAAGCCGATCAAAGCTGAGAGGGCACTGCACCTGACGGCAGCCATTCCGGGCCGGCTGATACTTGTCCTGGTCTACGGGCTGGAAATGGTCCTCTTCGCCCTGACCACAACAGACAGACCCTCCCCCGGCCTCGGAGCGTACATGGCCGACCCCGTGGTGTTCGCTTATAACGCGGTCACGGTCCTCTACGTCGCCTTCCTCTGCAGCCTGGTCGTCAGCCCACTGCTCCAGCAGGTGCGCAGAGGCGGACACCTGTTCCAGCGCTGGTCTTCCGGCCTCGTCCTAGCCGGCTTCTCCCTGGCAATTTTGCGGGCCGTTGTTTTCCTCGTGGGCTGGGCGGTGCCCGGGCTGTACGAGGTGGGGCAGAGCATCAGTGCCATTTCCGCGCTCTTCGTCGTGGCCGGACTCGCCTGTGCATGGCTTGGCCTGCGGAAATACAGCGTCCCGGCCATCCGTCAGAGCCACTTGCGGGGGGAATCAGCGTGACTCACAGCGTGTCGCCGCGTGTTAAATCTAGTCATATAGCTACTGTGAGCGACATGGGAAAAGTTCTCCGGCGCGCGCGCGGCACAGGCATAGGCAATGTGCAAACTAACTACCTCATCCCCCCTCACAGCAAACAGAAGCTGGAAGACGTCTCGTCCCTGATGGGGATGAGCGCGGCCGAGGGACTAGAAGCAATCCTTGATCACCTCGAACTGGAGGCCGATGGCCTGCCGTCCTGGGCGGATCGAAACACGCTACCGGAGGCTTTGCCTATCGCTAAGGCCAGTTAAGAGTTGAAGGCCCGCACAAGGCGGGCCTTCACTAAGTATCCGTTCAGATCTGCGTTTCCTGGCAGTTACTCACGATCTGAACTTTCGAAGCTTCCTCTCACGAGGACGCTCCCTTTGTTACACCCTCCCCTAAAGGAAAGGCTTGTCCCCTATGGTACCGGAACCCGGTTCCGGGTCAACGGCTGCCCATACGAGTGTCGGCCGTCAAGTCACAGCTGGAAGAGACCCTGAACGGCTGCTGCTGACCCCCGAAAACGTGTCTGCTCTCGGCGCCGGCCTCACCGATTCCGCCGAATCCCTACCTCACGACTCCCCGTTCCGGCCCAGACGGCGGGCAGGCCGCAAGGGCAAGCACAAGCCCAGGCGCGTCAGGAAGGCCAGTGAACGCAGCAACCGGGCCGTCTGGTCCGTCATCCCAGCCGGGCACCGACCGGCCCGGCACGTCATCCGGTGGCTGCGCAGCTTCCAGGACATCCCGGCGTTCCAGCTGGCACGCAAGGATTTGAAGGCCAACATCTGGCGCTTCGCCAACGCCCTCGCCCAGTGCCCGGGCTTTGACCCGGCGAGCATGACGATCATGCCCGTCTGGCAGCGACTCCAGGAACGCTTTGGGTTTCCGCCGAAAAGCATCTCCAACTACTTCCGCCGGCTTCGGGATTGGGGGGCCTTGGCGGTCGTAGCCACGGGCCGCACAGCCGAGTTCACGCCGAAGTCCAGCGGGCGTACAGAGAATGAAGCAGCCATCTACGTGCTGCTTGAAAAGGTCGAAGAAGAGAGTGTGGAAAAAAGTAGCGTACCGGTGCCCACTAGGGCTGTTAATAACCCCCCGCACGCGCGGGCGGGCGAAGATTCAAAGCTTCAAAACGAAACGGCTTCGCCGTTCACTTCTTCCAAGCGCGCCGCACAGCGGCGCGAGGTCAATCACCACCTGCAAAATCGCCAAGAACCGTTTTGGGATCCGAACGCGACGACAAACGCCATGACCAAGCGTGAGCGCCGCGAGGCTGAGCGTCTAGCCTCGCTGGAGCTTCAATTCAGGTCTTTGGCCCTACGGCGCATCTCGACGGCCCACGTGGCCGCAATTTGCCGGCCTTTCTTGCAGGCAGGCTGGACGGTCAAGGATTTGCGCCACGCCATCGATTGGCGCCCCAACACGAACGCCAGGTACCACCACGACGCAGACCACGGCGTCGAGAATGTTGGAGCCTGGCTCCGCTACCGGCTCAGCAAATGGATCCGCCACGACGGCGGCTTCTACCGCTCCCCCAGCCAGAAACAGGCCGCCGAGAAGGCGCAGCGCAAAGCAGAGCAGCGCGCAGCGAGTGAGCGGAGGGCACGCGACCGCGCCGACCGGGCTGCGTACACCCCGCCCGCCCTGGGGTGGCGGGACCGCGTCGCCCTCCTCCAGGAAGCGCAGGGGGCCTGATGCTTGCAGCTGTCCGCCTCCCCACGACAACGCTACGAAGCTGCCGCCAGGGAGGACACACGCTGACACCCAATGTGGACCGCTTTGAGATTCATCCTCCCGGTCTCCACCGGCCCACAATGGGACAGCGCAACGGGACAGTTCCCCATGGTCCAAGCCCTGGGCGGCCGTCTCCCCCGGCGTTCCCGGCTGGCTTTCTCCCAGCAGGGACGACGCACAGCAGATTGCAGGCCGGGGCAGTGCGGGCATCTGAACCAGCCGTGGTCGGGCCTCCAAGGCGCAAGGGGCTTTCCAAGCCGGCACGGGCCGCCAACAATCACAGGCCGCAGGACGGCGGCGAATGACCAAAATGGCCGTGAGTTCAGTTGCGAAAATTGAGAAAGCAGCGAAGCAAGTAGATATTTTTCTGCTGTTTCTACTTTTTTAACAAGTGAAAAAAGTAGAGACACGCCAGCAAGCTTCACAAGTGAAACAAGTAACGCTGTTTACGCTGGGAACACTTGTGAAAGGGAGAGTCGATGAAACACGATGTGGACCGTGGCGCGCTCAGCAGGGTCATCGCCGTAATCAACGGCAAGGGCGGGGTTTTCAAGACCAGCCTTGTTGCCAACGTCGGGGGACTCCTCGCGGAGGCGGGCTCACGCGTACTCCTGGTGGATCTTGATCCACAGGGCAACCTCGCGGAGGACCTGGGCTACTCCGACCAAGGGGACGGCGGCAGGAGCCTGGCGGCCGCACTCTGCTTCGGTGCCGAGCCAATCTTGCTTGCGAGCATCCGACCCAACCTGGACGTCATCGCCGGCGGACCCGAACTTGACGATGCAGCAGCATTCCTTGGCGCGAAGGCCCAAAAAGATCGCGATGCAGCGCACTTGGCTCTTGCAAAAATGCTCGCAAACGTAGCGGGGGAGTATGACCTCGTCTTGCTCGATTGCCCGCCCGGCAATGAGCCGCTGCAGGCCGCGGCCGTCGCTGCCGCACGGTATGCCTTGGTGCCGCTAAAGACAGATATGTCGAGCCGCAAAGGTGTTGCTGCGGTGGCAGCACGTATGGACAGCGTTGTGGGACTCAACCCGTCTCTGGACCTCCTGGGCGTTGTCCTGGTGGGAACCGGGACCAACTCAAAACAGGTTCACAAGGTCACCCGCGATCACCTCATTGCCGATTTCGGCACCGACGAAGTGCTGTTTCCAATGAGCGTCCGTCACGCCGAAGCCACCGCCCAGGCCTGCAGGGAACGTGGGCTACTCGCGCACGAACTCGAACGGGAGCTCAGCAAGGCTCCCAAATGGTGGGAGGTTCTTCGTGGAGAAGCCAAAGCCACGAACGCCGGCCCCAAATCTGCATCCAGCGTGGCTG